>MTLE01000031.1_pt3 | contig 141278 bp, 118 predicted proteins | sample 1982461 | NCBI WGS metagenome assembly MTLE01 (sample SAMN05712605, study PRJNA340218) | biofilm metagenome | isolation source: sample SPL anode biofilm adapted to -200 mV | place: USA | collected 2012-02-03
GTGGGCAAGACCACCACCATCGGCAAGCTGGCCTCCCGCTTCACCGGTTCCGGCAAGAAAGTCCTGCTGGCCGCCGCCGACACCTTCCGGGCCGCCGCCGCCGAGCAGCTGGTGGTCTGGGGCGAGCGTTCCGGCGTTGATGTCATCCGCCACAAGGAGGGGGCCGATCCCTCGGCGGTGGTTTTCGACGCCTGCAAGGCCGCCGTTGCCCGCGACGTGGACATCCTGATCGTCGACACGGCCGGCCGCATGCACACCAAGGTCAACCTGATGGAGGAGATGAAGAAGATCCGCCGCGTCATCGACCGGGAGGTCCCCGGTGCGCCCCACGAGACCCTGCTGGTGGTGGATGCGGCCACCGGCCAGAACGCCGTCTCCCAGGCGCGGCTTTTCAAGGAGGCGGCCGGCGTAACCGGTATCGCCCTGACCAAGCTGGACGGAACCGCCAAAGGGGGCATCGTGGTGGCTGTCAGCCACGAGTTTGCCCTTCCGGTGCGCTATATCGGCGTTGGCGAGGCGATCGACGACCTGCGTGATTTCTCCCCCCAGGAGTTCACGGATGCCCTCTTCCAGGCCTGAAAAAACGGATCGCCCGGGACGACGCGCCGGGCGGGAAGCTCGCAATTTCGGGCAATTAGGCCTTGACTTCACCCCTGTGTCCGAGTATAGTAACCTCCCCCGAAAGGAGATTGTCCCCATGAACCACGAGCTTTTTGAGTCACTTGACAGCAAGGTCAGCGACCTTGTGGAAAAATACCGCGCCCTGAAAGAGGAAAACAGCCGTCTGTCTGAGGAGATAGAACAATTCAAGGTCGAGCGGCAGGGATTCAGTTCCCGCATCGACGCCATCCTGGGTAAGCTGGACGGGATCTGACCGGGGTGAAGGCATCCCACTCCGTAACGGTACTGGGCCGGGAGATCTCGGTCAGGAGTACGGCGCCGGAAGCCAAAGTCCAGGAGGTTGAGGAGTTTGTCAACACCAAGCTGCAGGAGATAGGCTCCGCACTGAAGAGTGGCGACGCGCAACTGGTGCTGACCCTGGCGCTTTTGAACACCGCCGAAGAGCTGCTGGATTTGCGGAAAAAACACGAAACTGACGCGTCTCTCGAAGACAGGCTGCGGGAGATGCTGTACAAGCTGGAATCGGCCTGAGTGATACAAAAGAGGTCTCTTCAGGGAGACTTGATCATATATTCGCACCAGAAACGATCAGTCCCGGGAGTGCATGACAACGGCGCCCCTTTTACTGATATCCGGACGCAGCGGAATATATCCTCAACAAAGGGAAGGAAGCGCTCCTCGCGTACAGGAACCAGAGCATCACCTTTTTCCACGGCACTGACGAGCCAATTCCACGCCTTTTCCCCCCTGATAAACCACCCCGGACATTCTCCGGGCGCCATCACTCCCCCGTGCCCGGCATCACCTGTGTTTTCAAACCATGAGGAAACATGCCAAAACGCTCGCTCCGCCAGCAGATGCTGGCGCTCCGTCGTGCGCTTCGTCGTGACGATTGGCTGAATGCCAGCGCTCTGGCGCAGCGCAATCTCATCTCCCTGGAGGAATACTCCCGGGCGGAGTGCATCGCCCTCTACTCGCCGATTCATAACGAGGTGGACACCTCGCTGATCCTCGAGGCAGCCCGCGCCGCCGGCAAACGGACGCTGTATCCCGTGGTCTGCGGACGGGAGATGGTGCTTCGCCAGATCGACCATCCCGGGCAGCTCAGCCAGGAGGGGGCTTTCGGGATTCTCGAACCCTGCGGAAACGGCAGGGCCCACCAGGCCCACGAGGCGGACCTGATCGTCGTTCCCGGTGTGGCCTTCGATGCGACCGGGCATCGCATCGGCTACGGAAAGGGGTTCTATGACCGTTTTTTGCGACACCCCGACCAGAGGGGCACGCTGGTCGGGCTGTGTCACGATTTTCAGCTGATTGACGGCAATCTTCCGGCTGACCAGCACGATATCCGCATGGACATCGTCATCACCGGACAGCGGATCATTCGCTGCGGAGGTAACCGGCGCCACCCCACTGGCCCGGATTCACATAGAGGAGGTAGTTGAAATGCAGGTAAGCATATGGATGCTGGTCATCACCGTGCTGGCGGCCGTCGCGGCCTACTTCGCGGGAAGCAGGGTTAACAAGAAGGATTCGGGCCTGATCGTCAAACAGTCCGAGGAACTGGCTGCCAAGATGATCGACGACGCCCGGCGCGAGGCGGAAACCATCACCAAGGAAGCTGACTTGAAGGCCAGGGCCGAGATCATCGAGGCCAAGGCCGGCCATGACCGGGAGATAACGGAGAAGAAGAAAGACCTGCAGATCCTGGAAAAACGGCTGCAGCAGAAGGAAGAGAACCTGGACAAAAAGTTCGGCCTGATCGAGCAGAAGGAACTGGACATGCTCAAGAAGGAGCAGTCCTTTGTCGCCAGGGAGCAGAACCTCGCGGCAAAAAGCGAGGAACTGAGCAGGGCCTCCGACGTGCAGCAGGCCAAGCTGGAGGAAATCTCCGGCATGTCGGCCAGCGAGGCTAAGAAAGAATTGATGACCAGCATGGAGGACGAGGCCAAGCACGATGCGGCCAAGCGCATCAAGGCCATCGAGGAGGAAGCCCGCGAAACAGCCGACAAGAAGGCCAAGGAGATCATATCCCTGGCGGTCCAGCGCTATGCCGGTGAATACGTGGCCGAGAAGACCGTGTCGGTTGTGCCGCTCCCCTCGGACGAGATGAAGGGGCGCATCATCGGCCGCGAGGGGCGCAACATCCGAGCCCTGGAGGCTGCTACCGGCATCGACCTGATCATCGACGATACCCCCGAGGCGGTGATCCTCTCCGGATTCAACCCGGTACGGCGCGAGGTGGCCCGCATGTCCCTGGAAAAACTGATCGGCGACGGCCGCATCCATCCCGGGCGCATCGAAGAGGTGGTGGCCAAGGCCACGGAAGAGGTGGACCTGGGCATCAAGGAGGCTGGAGAGCGGGCCGCCTTTGACCTGGGAGTGCACGGCATTCATCCGGAGATCATCAAGCTGATCGGTCGTCTCAAGTACCGCACATCCTATACCCAGAACATCTACCAGCACTCGCTGGAAGTTGCCTTCATCTGCGGCATCATGGCCGCCGAGTTGGGCATCAACGTCAAACAGGCCAAGCGCGCCGGTCTGCTGCACGACCTGGGCAAGGCCGTTGACCATGAGGTGGAGGGCTCCCACGCCGTGATCGGAGCGGACCTGGCCCGCAAGTACGGCGAGTCGGCCAAGATCGTGCACGCCATCATGGCCCACCATGAGGATGAAAAGCCCAACAGCGTGCTGGCCGTGCTGGTTCAGGCCGCCGATGCCCTCTCCGGCGCACGCCCCGGCGCACGGCGCGAGATGATGGAGACCTACGTCAAGCGGCTGGATGACCTGGAGCGCATAGCCACCTCCTTTGGCGGCGTCACCAACTCCTTTGCCATTCAGGCCGGCCGCGAGATCCGCGTAATGGTCTCCAGCGACCACGTCACCGATGAGCAGTCACTGATCATGGCCCGCGACATCGCCAAGAAGATCGAAGCGGAGATGACCTATCCCGGCCAGATCAAGGTCAACGTCATTCGGGAAACGCGGGCAGTGGAATATGCCCGTTAAGATCCTCTTCATCGGCGACATCATTGGAAAGCCGGGCCGCCAGGCGCTTTCCCGCCAGCTGGACCGCCTGGTGGACCGTTACTGCGTCGACATGGTCATTGCCAATGGCGAGAATGCGGCCGGCGGATTCGGCCTGACAACGGATACCGCTAAAGAGCTGTTCGATCTGGGGGTAGGCGGCCTCACCAGCGGTAACCACATCTGGGACAAGAAGGAACAGGTCCCGCTGGTGCTGGCCAGCCAGCGCATCATCAGGCCTGCCAACTACCCCGAGGGCGTTGCCGGACAGGGGAGCATGATCCTCACCACGCCCGGTGGTGTCAAGGTAGGGGTGCTCAACCTTGAGGGGCGGGTGTTCATGAAATACCTGGAATGCCCCTTCAGGACCGCCGACCGTGAAATAGAGCGTCTGCGCCAGGAGACGCCGATCATCCTGGTGGACTTTCACGCCGAGGCTACCTCGGAAAAGGCCTCCCTGGGGTGGTACCTGGATGGCCGGGTCAGCGCGGTGATCGGCACCCACACCCACGTGCAGACCGCCGACGAACGCATCCTGACCCAGGGGACGGCATACATGTCCGATGCCGGCATGACCGGCAGCTTTGATTCGGTGATCGGCATCGGCAAGGACGAGGCCATCCGCAAGTTCCTGACCCAGTTGCCGGTCAAATTCGAGGTGCCCAAGAAGGATATCCGCCTTAACGGCGTCGTCATCGATATCGATGAAACCACCGGCAAGGCGCTCGCCATCGAACGCATCGCGGTCTGCTGCTGAAAAACAACGCCACAGCGGTCACGGAAAACAGGGAGTGAATCCATGGTTCCGTGACCGCTGTGGCTACATTATTATGAGGAGCCTGAACATGTCCGTAGCCGAACAGATGGCCGTTATCAAGCGTGGCGCCGTGGAGATCCTGATCGAGAAGGAGCTTGAGGCGAAACTGGAGAAGTCGCTGAAAACCGGCGTGCCGCTCAGGATCAAGGCCGGCTTCGATCCCACCGCCCCTGACCTGCACCTGGGACACACCGTGCTGATCCACAAGCTGCGCCAGTTCCAGCAGTTGGGCCACGAGGTGAACTTCCTGATCGGCGATTTCACCGGCATGATCGGCGACCCCACCGGCAAGTCGGAGACCCGCAAGGTCCTGACCCGCGAGGATGTGCTCAAGAACGCCGAGACCTACAAGGAACAGGTCTTCAAGATCCTGGATCCGGACAAGACCAAGGTGGTGTTCAACTCCAGCTGGCTGAACGACCTGGGCTGCGGCGGCCTGATCGCCCTGGCATCCAAGTACACCGTGGCCCGCATGCTGGAGCGGGACGACTTCCACAAACGCTTCTCCAGCCAGCAGCCGATCAGCATCCACGAATTCCTTTATCCGCTGGTCCAGGGGTACGACTCGGTTGCCCTGAAATCGGACGTGGAGCTGGGGGGGACGGACCAGAAGTTCAACCTGCTGGTGGGGCGCGAACTGCAGCGCGAGTGGGGCCAGGAGCCGCAGTGCGTGCTGACCATGCCGCTCCTGGAGGGGCTGGACGGGGTCAACAAGATGTCCAAGTCGCTGGGCAACTACATCGGCATCAACGAACCGGGCGACGAGATCTTCGGCAAGGTCATGTCAATCTCCGACGAGCTGATGGTCCGTTACTACGAACTGCTCTCCGACATGCCGCTCTCCGAACTGGATAAGCTCAAACAGGGGCTGGCGGACAACTCCCTGCACCCCATGGAAACCAAGAAGGCCCTGGGCCGTGAGCTGGTGGGACGCTTCCACGGAGCAGCGGCGGCCAGGGATGCGGAGGAAAATTTCGTCAAACGCTTCCGCGACAACCAGATCCCGGACGACATGCCCCAGATCAGTCACTGTCTGGCCGACGGCACCCTGCTTTTGGCCCGCGCCATGAGCGAGGCGGGACTGACCAAGTCCAACGGCGAGGCGCGGCGTTCCATTGATCAGGGGGGGGTCAAGCTGAACGGCGAGAAGGTCTCCAACCCCAACCTGGAGCTGGATGTGGCCGGCGAGTACATCGTCCAGATCGGTCGCCGCCGTTTCGGCCGGATCATCGTCAGCGCATGATCCACCTGACCAACATCAGCAAGCAGTACGGCTCCCAGGTTCTCTTCCGCGAGGCAGGTTTCCAGATCCTGCCCGGAAGCCGCAGCGGCCTTGTCGGCCCCAACGGCGCGGGTAAGAGCTCGTTGTTCCGTATCATCACCGGTGAAGAGGAACTGGATGCTGGCGAGATTACCCGCGCCAAAAAGAGCACCATTGGCTACTTCTCCCAGGATGTGGGTGACATGTCCGGTCGTACGGCCCTGGAAGAGGTGATGGCCGGCTCGGCCGACACCATGCGACTGGCCGATGAACTCAAGCAGATGGAGGCGGCCATGTGCCTGCCCCAGTCGGACGAGGAGATGGCCCTTCTGCTGGAGCGCTACGGTATTGCCCAGGAGGAGTTCGAGCATCGTGACGGCTACAACCTGGACACCCGCGCCCAGACCGTGCTGACCGGCCTGGGCATCGGGCCGGACCGCTTCAACCAGCCGGTGGAATCCTTCAGCGGCGGCTGGAAGATGCGCATCGCCCTGGCCAGGATCCTGACCCAGAAGCCGGACGTGCTGCTCTTGGACGAACCTACCAACCACCTGGACGTGGAGTCGATCATCTGGCTGGAGGAGTGGCTTGCCGACGAATACGACGGCGCCCTCTTGATGACCAGCCATGATCGCGATTTCATGAACCGGGTGGTGACCCGCATCATCGAGGTGGCCAACAGGACCATCACCACCTACGGCGGCAACTACGATTTTTACGAACGGGAGCGGGACATCCGGCGGGAGCAGCTCCTGGCCAGCCACAAGCGCCAGCAGGAGATGCTGGCCAAGGAGGAGGAGTTCATCGCCCGTTTCGCGGCCCGCGCCTCCCATGCCGCCCAGGTCCAGTCGCGGGTCAAGAAGATCGAGAAGATCGAGCGCATCGAGATCCCCCCCGAGGAGCGCGCGGTGCGCTTCGAATTCAGCGAACCGCCCCGCAGCGGCGACGACGTGCTGCTGATGAATGACCTGGCCAAGGTCTGGAGGCGGGAGGACGGTACGGACCACCCTGTTTTCAGCGGCATCTCCGGCATCATCCGCCGGGGCAACAGGATCGCCCTGGTGGGTGTCAACGGGGCCGGCAAATCGACTCTCCTCAAGCTCTTGGCCGGTCGCGCAGAACCGACCAGCGGCAGCTTTACCCTGGGTGCCAACGTGGAGTTGGGTTACTTCAGCCAGCATGCCATGGAGCTTCTTGATCCGGGCAAGACGGTCTTCGAGACCCTCCAGGACGCCATGCCCCTGGCGAACATCGGCGTGATCCGCAATCTGCTGGGCGCCTTCCTCTTTTCCGGTGACGCCATCGACAAGCGCATCGGGAATCTCTCCGGCGGCGAGAAGAGCAGGGTGGTGCTGGCGACGCTCCTGGTGCGGCCGATCAATTTCCTGGTGCTGGACGAACCGACCAACCACCTGGATATCCGCTCGCGGGAGATCCTCCTGGATGCCCTGCGGAATTTCAGCGGTACGGTGCTGCTGGTGAGCCACGACCGCCATTTCCTGCGCCAGTTGGTGGACCGGGTCTTTGAAATCGACCATGGCGAGATGCGCACCTACGAGGGCAACTATGACTACTACCTGGCAAAAATTCATGAAGCCCAGGGGTAGATAGAATCTTTTTTTTGGCAGGCATTTAATTACATTGACAGCTCTGCGCCTGGCTGTTACTGTAACGAAGCTCTCGTGGATGCCACAGAGTAATTAAAAATAGCAGTACCAGGAGAAGTAAGTACATGGTAAACGGAACAGTAAAATGGTTTAACGACAGCAAGGGGTTTGGATTTCTTGAGCAGGAAAATGGCGAAGACGTATTCGTGCACTTTTCCGCGATTTCGGGCGAAGGCTTCAAATCCCTTGCAGAAGGTGATAGCGTTACGTTCGAGCTGGTCAAAGGCCCCAAAGGTCTCCAGGCGGCAAACGTAACCAAGATTTAATCCAAAGAAAAACGGAAACGCAAAAAAGCCCCGGAGAAATCCGGGGCTTTTTTGCGTACTGCGGGGATAGTGATTCCTGAACAGGAGCAGAGATGACCAACCTGATTACCGCCGAAGGGCTAAAGAAACTGGAAGCGGAATTCGATTACCTGTGGCGCGTGGAGCGGCCCAAGGTCGTGCGCGGCGTATCCGACGCTGCGGCCGAGGGGGACCGCTCGGAAAACGCGGAATACATCTACGGCAAGAAACGGTTGCGCGAGATCGACCGCAAGCTGAAGCATCTGGGGAGCAGGCTCAAACTGCTCAAGGTGCGTTCCCTGCCTGCCAAGCCCGAATCGGTCGGTTTCGGCTGCTGGGTCAGTTACGAGGACGAGGATGGAGTCGGGCGCTGTTACCAGTTGGTGGGGCCGGACGAGTTCGACGTAAGTTCCGGCAGGATCAGTATCGACTCGCCGGTGGGTCAGGCTCTCTTGGGCAAGCGGGTCGACGACGAGGTCACCATCAGCAGGCCCAACGGCGACCTGACGGTGTACATCACCGCCATCGGCAACGAGAAACCGTACTAACCTGCGTCGGCGATCAGTTTGCGTGCCAGGATGCGTTCCTCTTCTGTTGTGCCGACCTCCCCGTCCAGGCGCGCATCCAGCAGGCGCTTCATGATCCGGCTGAAGTTCGGTCCCGGAGCGAGCCCCAGTTCCTTGAGTGCATTGCCGTCAAGCTCGCGGCACACGTGGCGCAGGCGGGTGATGTACAGCGAGACCAGCCGCCGCACCTGATCGTTCTGCGTCCTGGCTGCCAGGTAGAGCAGGATCTCCAGCGGCAGGCCGTGGAAACTGTCGTAGATCTCGCTGTTGCGCAGATCCTGCGCCCGTTTGAGGCGCCGCTGCAGGGTTTCCAGCATGACCAGCGCACGGTGGCGATGGCTGAACACCTGACTCACGAACCTGCCCGGCATGGAGAGGCGGCGGCAGGCCTCCTGGAACCCGTCGTCTCTGAGGCGCTCGCACAACGCCAGGAAATACACCTGCCACTGCTGGCAGGGGTCGTTCAGGTACAAGAGGCGAAACCAGGTCAGGAGTCGGGATGATTCGGTCATGGCCCGCTCCGTCTCCGGTGACAGCCTCAGCTGGGGATGGATGAAGGGGAGCAGGCCGAGCATGGCCATACGTCGTACGGCGCCCAGGGGCTCCTGTTCGTTCAGGATCAGTACCAGTTCGTTGAACAGGCGTATGCCCCCCACCCTGTCCAGTACCTTCATGCGCAGTGCACTGCGGATCAGGTTTTCGGTGTGCGGGGCGATGCGGAAGGCGAGGCGCTGCTCGAAGCGGATGGCGCGGAAGACGCGGGTGGGATCCTCCACGAAGGAGAGGTTGTGCAGGACCCGCACGGTGCGTTGCTGGATATCCTGCTGACCGCCGAAGAAGTCGGTTACCATGCCGAAGCGGTCGCTGTTGATGCAGATCGCCAGGGTGTTGATGGTGAAATCGCGACGGTACAGGTCGTGGCGCAGGGATGAACGCTCCACCGTGGGGAGCACGCCGGGGGATTCGTAGTATTCAAGCCTGGTGCTGGCCACATCCAGCTTGCTCCCGTCCGGCAGCACCACCACCGCCGTGCCGAAGGCGGGGTGGCTGCGAACCCTGCCCCCCTTCGCTCGTGCGAACCGCTCGGCGAAGAAGATGCCATCCCCTTCCACGGTCAGGTCCAGGTCCAGGTTTTCCACCCCCAGCAGCAGGTCGCGCACGAAGCCTCCCACGGCATACACCGGCAGCCCCAGTTCGTCTCCGGTCCTGCCCAGGTCGCGCAGCAACCTGATGGTGGCTGCCGGCAGCCTGCGGTTGACCAGGGCGGCGATGGAGCGGCATTTGGGGCTGGCCTCCAGGGATTCCAGGTCATAGAGCGCCTCAGGTTCTTCTCGCCGGCCGCCGTACATGTGGCGCAGCAGGTCGGTGCGGGTGACCGCTCCTGCCAGTTCATCGCCGTCGAAGACCGGCACGAAGCGCCGGTTCCCCTCCACCAGGTACTCCTGGATGTCGGACAGCAGCGTGGCAGGTGTGGCACGCATGAATTCGGTGTGCATGAATTCCGAGGCCGGCGATTGGCCCAGGTCGTGGTACAGCGCCTTTTCAACGATCTTGCGGGAAAGGATGCCGGCCATGCGTCCTCCTTCCATGACCGGCATGGCATTACAGTTGTAGCGCGTCAGGAGGTCGCGCGCCTCGGCGATGGTTATGCCTGCCGGCATGGTCTTGACCGGGGATGACATGATCTCGCCGGCGGTGACCCGCGGGGTCACCATCAGGCGCAGCAGTTCATCCAGCCGGTTCAGCACCTGCTTGAGTGAAAGATCGTGGACCGTGGCCGAGGCAGCCGTGGCATGGCCCCCACCCTGGAAGCGGCGCATGATCTCGCCCACATTGACTTCGGGTATGCGGCTTCGCGCCACCAGATAGGTGCGGTTCTCCATGGCTACCACGAGAAACAGGGCGTCCAGGTTCTCCATGTCCCGCATCAAATGTGCCAGGCCGGCGATATCAGGGATGTAGCTGTCGCTGGAGGCGTGGGCGATGGAGATGCTCACGCCGTTGAAATCCGTTGTCTTCAGATTCTTCAGCAGAGTGTTCAAAAGCCCTACCTGCGGGGTGGTCAGCTCCAGGTTGATGAAGTCGGAGACCAAGTTCAGCCGTGCCCCCTGCTCCAGCAGCCAGGCGGCCGCCCGGTAATCGTCCGCCGTGGTGGGGAGGAACAGCAACCGGCCGGTGTCCTCATGGATGCCCAGCATAACCAGGGTGGCTTCTTCGGGGGTCAGGGTCATGCCCCGCTCCTGCAGCAGGCCGGTCATGATCGAGGAGACGGCGCCGCAGGGGCGGATGATGCCGCCATGGGGGCGGATGCTGGTTGCCAGAACAGGATGGTGGTCATAGACATGTACCTCCAGGCCGGGGCGGCCGATGAGTTCGGCGAAGCGCCCGATGCGGGAGGCCTGCTGACAGTCGACGATGATCAGCCGGGTGACGGTGTCCAGGTCGATCTCCCTGGCGCGGGTCAGGGGGGGGAGGTAGTCGGGGTGGTGGGTGATGAAGTCGCGCAGCCCCTTCTCCTGGGAACCGGGAAACGCGAGCAGTGCGCCGGGGTAGAGTCGGCTGGCGGCAACCATGGAGCCAAGGCAGTCGAAATCGGCGTTTACGTGGGTGGTGATGACGTCCATGGTTGCATCTGACTCCCGGATTCTGATAGCGCGTCGCACAACTGGTTGCGCGTGAACGGAATCAAGCTTTAGCGCCTCGCCTCCACGCTGTCAACGGATTTGCGCCGGAGGCCCTTCTGGATGCTTGACTCTGCTGCCCACTCCCGCTCTTTTTCCTCTACTCGATATGTCGCGGGAGGATGCCCTAAGGCCGGGTGATACGGCAGCCCAGGGTTGTGGACCTGTGCCGTTGTCAAGCCGGGGATGCGGGATGCGGCTATAAAAAAAGGGGGGTATTGCCCCCCCCTTTTTTCTGTCCAATCGGTATGGATCAGTCGTCGAAGTTCCCCGTCGGCCCCTTGTCGGAGCAGAGGCACGTTGCCCGCTGGATAATCTGTTCCCTGGTCCAGGCTGCCGGGTCCTCGATGCGTTGTCCCTTCGCACCCAGGTCGTGGGAGTTTGCCGCCAGGATGGCCTGGATGGCCAGTGGCGCCGTGTCGCGGGCATTGAAGACCTCGGTCATGATGCGGTAGGCGAACTCCTCCACCCGTTTTGCCATGCGATGGCGGATCTCCCGGGGCTGGGCCAGCAGCTTATTCTCGAAGGGGAGGTTCAGTCCCTTGTAGTCCCCCTTCTTCCACCCCTTGGCGTCGGCATAGGCGACCATCTCGGCCCACAGCTCCTCGCTCATCCCCTCTCCTGCAACCTTGATGAAGTTGCCGTCGGCGTCCAACTGGGCGTTGCCGTAGTCGTTGACTTCCAACCCCCAGGAGATCATCTGCAGGGCAGTGGCCACGTTGGCCTTGGTTGTGGCGGTCTTCTGGGCTATCTTCCGCAGCCGCTCCGAGCTGTTGCCCGAGGTGCCGTGCTGGGCGCCGTTGACCCTGTAGTCGGCGATGGCAGCGTGGATCTGGCTGGTCAGGTCCACCTGGATGCCGGCGTCGCTGGCTTCGATGCCATGGGTGGTGCCGTTGTTGAGGGCGATCCAGTCCGGGAAGATGCCGTGGGCGTTCAGTCCCTGGATCAGGAATCTGGCCTCGGGAACCGTGGAAAGCCCCGCCTTGCCCTTGATCTCGCCGACTTCGGTCTCCAGTCCGGCCCAGGAGGGGATGAAGGGGGTGATCTCCAGGTTGGACAGCAGGTTCTGGTCATCGGGAAGGTGGGAGGCGTCGATGGCGATGGAGGTGATTCCCGCCTCGAACATGGAGGGGATCTCCACCTTGGCAATGGCCAGGTCTGTTTCGTTCTTGATGCCGTAGTGGTCGGCATGGATGGCAACCGGAACGGTGATGCCCAACTCGTTGCAGAGGGAGTCGACGATGCGGGCCATGTTCCAGTAGTTGACGGCACAGTAGGCCGACCTGCCCCCCTCGGATTTGGCGATCTCTATGATTACGGCCGCGTTGGCCCGTTGGGCCGCCATGAGCACGCCGCGGATGACGAAGTAGTTGCGACCGTTGGCTGCAAGGGCAATGGCCTTTCCCTTGGCGAGCATGGCCCTGTCGATGACCTTGCCGCTGACGATCAGCGCCTTTGAATGGGGAAAGAGTGCGCCGATGGTGGGAGGGCGCCCGATTTGGAGCGCTTTTTCAAAATCTGCCGGATAAGCCATGCTACCCTCCTGTGAATTAATGAGTATGGAAAAACAGCTCAACCTTATGCCATTTTAATTGTTTGAAATCAAGCGGGAAAATGGATGCCTGCAAGTCTACCACAGATGGGGACGACGGCATCCTACCTGGGGCAGGGGCATCCGCTCGCCGGGAAAATAATGATTGCCAAGGGATTCGGAGCTATGCTATCGCAGATTTCAGGATCGACCACAAGGGAGAACGCCCATGACGCTGCACGAAAATCTTAAGTCGCTCGGCTCGGGAACGACCGGCTACCGCTACGACCGTCCCGATGCTACGCTACTGGAGGCATTCCCCAGTCCTTTCGCCCAGCCCGATTTGAACCCGGCCGGCGCCGTGGGGACGCTGCACATCGAATGTCCCGAGTTCACCTGCCTCTGCCCCATGACCGGCCAGCCTGATTTCGCCAGGATCGTGATCGACTACCAGCCCGATGCGTTCTGCGTGGAAAGCAAGAGCCTCAAGCTCTACCTGGGCTCATTCCGCATGCATGGCGAATTCCACGAGGCCAGTGTCAACCGCATCTGCAACGATCTGGTCCGGCTGATCTCCCCGCTCTGGCTGACGGTGCGCGGCGAGTTCACCCCCCGCGGCGGCATCCCCTTCTGGCCCACGGCCGAGTACCGCAGGCCATAATTTTATTTCGTTAGAGATTCAAGGAGTTTGCATGTACAGCACGTCTGATTTCAAGAAGGGGCTGGTGATCCAGCTGGACGGAGCCCCCTGTTTGATCGTGGATGTCACGGTCCAGTCCCCCACTGCCCGCGGCGCCAACACCATGGTCAAGACCAAGTACCGCAACCTGATCACCAGCCAGGTGCTGGAGAAGACCTTCCGCTCCGGCGACAAGGTGGACGAGGCCGATTTCGAGCGCCACAAGGGACAGTTTCTCTACGCCGACGGCGGCAGGGGCGTTTTCATGGATCTGGAGAACTACGAACAGTTCGAGGTGGAGCAGGATGAGTTCGCTATCCTGGCCCCCTATCTGCTGGAGGGGACCGAGGTGGTGCTGGGCCTTTTCGAGGCACGGCTGGTCAATGTGGAGCTTCCCATGACCGTTGAGCTGACCGTTGCCGAAACCGTGCCGGTCATGAAGAACGCCACCGCCACCGCCCAGACCAAGGAGGCGATGCTGGAGACCGGGCTCAAGCTGCAGGTGCCCCCCTATCTGGAGGTGGGTGAACGGATCAAGGTGGATACCCGCGACGGCCGCTTCATCTCCCGGGCCTGATTGACGCCAGGGCAGAGCCGTATGGTGCCCTGCTTTTCATGGAAAACAGGTTGTTCGCTGGAAAATGGTTGACAGCCATGGTCGGCTGATTTAACATGACTGACTCCCAAGGGCCTATAGCTCAGTTGGCTAGAGCCACCGGCTCATAACCGGTTGGTCCCAGGTTCGAGTCCTGGTGGGCCCACCATTTTATCGCAAGGAAGAGTCGCCGGATGCCGGCAAAACGAGAGACGGGGCGACCCATGTTATCACATGCTCAAGAGTGCACACCGAAAGGTTGCACTCTTTTTCTTTGTAGCGAATGAAAAATCCAAAGATCTCAGATATAGTTGGAATTATTGCGAAAATGGCTCCACCGGGTCTGGCGGAGTCGTGGGATAACTCCGGTCTGCAGCTGGGCGACCCGTCGGCCATGGTGTCACGAATCATGGTCAGCCTGGACGCCACCATGGCTACCATCCAATCGGCCCTTGCCTGCGACTGCCAGCTCCTCATCAGCCACCATCCCCTGATCTTCAACGCTCCAAAATCCATATCAGCAACTACCCCCCAGGGGGCGTGCATCCATGCCGCCATCCGCGGCGGTCTTTCCATTATCAGCATGCACACCAGCTACGATTGCGCCGATGGCGGCCTGAATGACCTGCTGGCACGGCGCATCGGCCTTTCCGCCTGCTCGCCGCTTCAGGTGACGTCCGTGCGGGAACTGGTCAAGCTGGCGGTCTATGTTCCCGGCGAGCATCTGGAACGTCTGCGCCTGGCGCTCCTGCCCCACAGCGAGGTGCTGGGTGCCTACAGCGGCTGCTCCTTTGCCGCCCCTGGCCAGGGAACCTTTACCCCGCTGGATGGATCGCACCCCTTCATCGGGACCGTCGGCTCCCGGGAGGTGGTTGATGAGCAGCGCCTGGAGCTGCTCCTGGACCGGGCCGCTCTCCCGCGCGCCATCAAGTCCCTTCTGGCCGCCCATCCCTACGAGGAGCCGGCCTATGACATCTACCCGCTGCTCAACGAGGGGTGCAAACTTGGCTTGGGACGGGTCGGCCGCTTGCCGGAAGCGGTTTCCCTGGCCGGCTTTGCGGAGCGGCTCAGCCGGGATCTTGCGGCGCCGGGCCTGCGCTTTGTGGGAGAGCCGGAGGCACGGGTGAGCAAGGTGGCCCTCTGCGGCGGCAGCGGTGCCTCGCTGATGCGGGCGGCCGTGCGGGCCGGCGCCGACGTGCTGGTGAGCGGCGATATCAAGTATCACGACGCCCGTGATGCGGAGGATCTGGGACTTGCCCTGGTGGACGCCGGCCATTTTGCCTCCGAGATCATCATGGTGGCCGGGGTGACCGAACGGCTTGGCCGGATGCTTGCCGAGGCGGGATATGCGGAATGCGTCGTCGTGCCCTGTTGCGTTGAAAACGATCCATTCCGCTGTGTGAGTCAGAGTACCTAAGGAAGCGCGACACAAATAAAGAGTATTGGGAGGACGCTGTTTTGAAAAAGAAACTTGAGATGTTGGAGCAACTGCAGGAGATCGACACTCAGATCGATGTGCTGAAAAAGGCCCAGAGCGGTTTGCACGCCGAGTTGAACGTCATCGAGCAGGGGCTTGACGTCGCCCGCGAGGAGCTGGCTGAACTGAATACCCAGGTCGCCCAGCTGACGGAGGAAAAACAGGAACTGGAGACCGGCCTTGCCGCGGAGCAGGACAATATCCAGCGTTCCGAAACCAACATGAAGGAGATCAAGACCAACAAGGAGTTCCAGGCTGTTGGCCGCGAGATCGCCAGCGCCCGCAAGCTGACCGCCGAGTTGGAAGAGCAGATTCTGCAGAAGGTGGCCAAGGTGGATGAGTTGAGCGCCGAGATCGCCGCCAAGTCCGCCCTGCTGGCGGAGCTGGAGCAGAATTCGTCCCAGCGCCGCGACGAGAAGCAGTCAGAGGTCAATGCCCTGCAGAAGGATATCGACGCCGATACGGCCCGTCGCGAGGCGATCACCAAAGAGCTGCCCGTCACCCTGATGAAGCGCTACACCAAGCTTCGCCAGCAGCGTAGCGGCCAGGCGGTTGCCTTTGCCCGTGACGGCTACTGCCTGGGGTGCAACATGAATCTCCCTCCCCAGCTCTTCAACACCCTCTACCGGGCCGATGAGCTGATCAGCTGCCCCCACTGCCAGCGGGTGCTGATCTTGAAGCTGAATCAGGGCTAGCCGGGGAAGTTGTTTTTCAGTTTGGCTGAAGCAGGACAGACGGCCGCCGCCGAGGTATCGGGGGAGGAAAGTCCGGGCTCCACAGGGCGCGATGCTGGATAACGTCCAGCGGGGGTGACCCCAGGGAAAGTGCCACAGAGAGAAGTCCGCCTGCCACGCGCAGGTAAGGGTGAAAGGGTGAGGTAAGAGCTCACCGGGTCCATCGGTGACGGTGGATGCCAGGTAAACCCCATCGGGAGCAAGACCTAATAGGGAGGCGTCAAGGGTGGCCCGCCCGTGCCTCCGGGTTGGTTGCTTGAGGCTGCCGGTAACGGCAGACCCAGATGAATGGCCGTCGCCCGGGAAGGGGTAACCCGACCCGGGAACAGAACCCGGCTTACGGACTGCTTCAGCCAATTTTTTACGAATGCGGGGCGATGGAGAGGCTGCGTGGAGGATCGACAGATATGGCGGCGGGCGAAGGAGGCGGCGGAGGCGAACTACGACCGGCTTTCCCCTGCCACCAGGGCACGTCTCGATGCTCTGCTCGAGCTGATCATGGGGCTCAAAGAGGAGCTGTTCCTGCTCTCGTCCGCGGCGGGAAGCGCCCACATCTGCCGTGAGTGCGGCGGCCGCTGCTGCCTGAGCGGCAAGTACCATGTCAGCGTGCTGGACCTCGTGGCCTATCGCAGCGCTGGCGTGGCGCCGGTCGTGCCTGATTTCGACAAGGCGCCGCTCTGCCCCTATGGCGGGGCCGAGGGATGCCTCATGCCGCCCCGTTTCAGATCCCTGACCTGCCTGGTATTCAACTGCGAGCTGGTTGATGACCGCATGGAGCCGTGCAGCAGGGATCGCTTCACTGTCTGCGAACGGGAGTTGCGGGGCGCGGTCGCCATGGCGGATGACCTGCTGGCATGCCGGGCCGGTCGGGCGCTCATGCTCAGCTGTGACGGATAGCCCGAAGACGTCCCGGTCCGGGGAGCTCTCCACGCTTCTCCGGGAATCCACTACTCCACTCCATAAGGATACGAAATGGCGACAATCAATGACATCGTTCTTGTCCATGTTGAAAACAAGCCGGGATTCTACGCCCGAATCGATGCCATAACTCCCGACGTCAAGCCGGGCTGGTGGCAGGTGCGCCTGCTGGTCTTTACCTTTCCGCTGCAGGTCTTTACCTGGATACTGGACGAATACCAGTTGGAGGGGGCCGATTTCACCATGGGCGGCACCCCCATCCGCATGGAGCTGGTGGTTTCTCCTGTGGTGGAGGATTTGCCCCAGCAGGAGGATCTGGATGGGGAACAGAAGACTCCGCGTCAGGAGGGGGGCGGTTCCAAGGTAGTCTCACTGGCGGACCGAAGAAAAAAATAGAGTCACCAAGCAGCGTGAAATCACAAACCTTCCCCTGAGTGGGGAAGGTTTTTTTGTGGGAAATTCCTTAGGTAATTCGGCTTTTTGTCTTGACACACGTATTGGCCACCGTTATATTTTTTTGCACTGTGGAAAAAAGTGGAAAATGGTGGAAGAGTGCCCGACCAAGACGCCATATTCGGTGGAGAACATCCCAGCACCATCGACAGCAAGGGAAGAACCTGCATACCGGCCAGATTCCGCGAGGCACTGGTCCAGGCTTTTGCTGACGAGCGTTTCGTCATGACCAAGGCCCGACCGATCAGCTTGGGGGGTGAACGGTATGCCCGCGGCCTCTCGGTCTACCCGCTCTCCACCTGGAACGATATCAAGCGCAGGGCCCTGGCCAACGAGGGGGGCTACACCTCGACGCAACTGGACAGCATCAAGCGCCAGTTCCTGAACCCGGCCGTGGAATGCCTGGCCGACAAGCTGGGCAGGGTGCTGATCCCCCCTTCGCTGCGCAGCCATGCCGGACTGGAGCGAGAGCTGTGGTTCGTGGGCATGGACGGGCGCTTCGATATCTGGAGCAGGGACACCTATGACAGAGTCAATGACCAGGATGAGCAGAACCTTCCTGCGGATTTGACGGCGATCGGTTTCTAGATGGCCGGCTTCCAGCATCTCTCGGTCATGCCGGAGGAAGTGTTGCGCTTCCTTTCCCCCCGCTCCGGCGGCTGCTATCTGGACGGAACCCTGGGTGGCGGCGGGCACGCGGCACTGGTCGCCGAGCGCTGCGCTCCGGGCGGCGGAACCCTGATCGGCATGGATCGGGACCAGGAGGCTTTGAAGGCGGCCGCTGAGCGTCTCTCCCGCTTCGGAGATGCTGTCCGGCTGTTGCATGGCGACTTCGCGGACATTGCCACAAGGCTGGACTCCCTGGGAGTTGATGCCCTTGACGGCTTTGTCCTCGATCTGGGGGTCTCCTCGCACCAGCTTGACACGGCCCGACGCGGCTTCAGCTTCCAGCAGGAGGGGGCGCTGGACATGCGCATGGACGGCGACAGCGGAGAAACGGCTGCTGACCTGGTGAACCGCCTGCCGGAGCATGAGCTGGAACGGATCATCAGGGAGTACGGCGAAGAGCGCTGGGCAAAACGGATCGCCTCCTTCATCGTCAGGGCGCGTAGCGAGGCCCCCATTGAGAACACCCTGCGCCTGGTGGACATCATCAAGGGAGCCATTCCCAAGGCAAAGTGGGAAGAGCGTCTGCACCCCGCCACCCGCACCTTCCAGGCGTTGAGAATAGCGGTCAACCATGAGCTGGAGAGCCTTGAACGGGGGCTTAAAAGCGCCGTCGACCGCCTCAAACCGGGGGGGCGGGGGGTGGTGATCTCCTTCCACTCCCTGGAGGATCGCATCGTCAAGCATGTCTTCCGTGAGTACGCCGCCGGCTGCACCTGCCCCCGCAACCTGCCGGTCTGTGTCTGCGGCAGGCAACCCCGGGTGCGGGTTCTGACGGGAAGGCCGGTGACGGCCACGGAGGAGGAACTCCGGGACAATCCCCGTTCGCGCAGCGCAAAGCTCCGCGCGGTGGAAAAACTGTAGTGAAGCCGGAAACGGTCATCAGTCGCAGGGAGGGTAGGGATGTCACAGGCAAAAACCGAGTACGGCAAGGTAGCCGCGCCGCGCGCCATCGGCGGAGCGGGACTGTCCATTCAGCGGCTTGACATGTTCAGGTCTCTCATGGTCGGCATGGTCCTGTTGACCATCGTATCGGTCTTTCACGTCTGGTCGCGCTTCAAGCTGATCGACCTGAACCTGGAAATTGCCGAGATCAGTCGCCAGCTCAAGGATGCGGAGCAGGAACAGAAACGGCTCAAGCTGGAGGTTGCCTCCCTGCGCACCCCCTCACGCATCGAAGCCATCGCCAATGATGAACTGGGCATGGCTCTTCCGACCGAACAGCAGGTGATCATTGTCAAATGAGAGACGACCGTGAAAAATGGGCCAGGACCCGGATAGTCATCATCGGGTTTTTCTTTGGCCTGTTGTTCATGGCTGTCAGCGCCAAAGCCTTCAAGCTCCAGATCCTGCAGCACGAGGAGATGGTCAAGAGAGCCGAACGTCAGCACCAGCGCTCCGTACCGCTCACACCGGGGCGTGGCGCCATCATGGACCGCAACGGAAACAACCTGGCCGTGTCCGTGGAGATGTATTCCTGCTACGGCGAGGCGCGCCATATCCAGGACGTAGAGGCAACCGCGACGGCTTTGGCGCCTTTCCTGGAGGTCCCCCGCCAGGAGATCGTCAGGAAAATACGCAACAGCAGGAATTTTGTCTGGCTGGAACGGCGGATCCCGCCCGAGCGGGCGACCAGAATCAGGAATCTCAAGCTGCGCGGCATCGGCTTTGCCCCGGAGACGAAACGTTTCTACCCGAATTCCGAAGTTGCCGCCCATGTGATCGGTTTCACCGGCATCGATCCCAATGGCCTGGACGGGGTGGAGCTCAAGTACGATTCGGTCATTTTGGGCAATACCGGCCTGCTGGTGACGGAGCGGGATGCCTTGGGCCGCGACATCGCCCCGCGGGCCGAACTGGTCAAGAGCTCGTCCCCCGGCAAGAACGTCGTGCTTACCCTGGACAAGAACATCCAGTACATAGCGGAAAAGGAGCTGGCCCAGGCGGTAACCTCCAGCGGCGCCAAAGGTGGCATGGCCCTGGTGCTGGAGCCTGACAGCGGCAGGGTGCTGGCCATGGCCAACTACCCGACCTTCAACCCCAACTCCTATTTCCGCTATTCCCATGCTGAACTGCGTAACCGGGCCGTTGCTGACAGCTTCGAGCCCGGTTCTACCTTCAAGGTCTTTCTGATCGCCGCTGCCCTGAATGAGAGGCTGGTCCGGCCCACGGATGCCTTCCATTGCGAGAACGGCAGCTACACCATCGCCACCCACACCGTTCACGACACCCACAGCTACGGACGCCTGTCGGTATCGGATATCCTCAAATATTCCAGCAATATCGGAGCCGCCAAGATCGGCTTCAAGCTGGGCAGCGACCGCCTCTCCCGCTATCTGCACAACTTCGGTTTCGGCGAGCGCTCCGGCATCGATCTGCCCGGCGAGTCGCCGGGCAACATGCGCAGCAGGCAGCGCTGGTACGGCATCGATCTGGCCACCATCTCCTTCGGCCAGGGCATATCCGCCTCCTCGATTCAACTGGCAACGGCGATCTCGGCCGTGGCCAATGGCGGCAACCTGATGAAGCCGTATGTGGTGGAGCGCATCCTGGACGACAGCGGCAACGAGCTGCAAAGATTCACCCCCCAGGTGGTGCGCCGGGTGATTTCGGCCGATACCGCCGCAAAGGTCACCAGGATGATGGAGACGGTCACCGCCGAGGGGGGAACCGGGACCAATGCTGCCGTGGAGGGATTCCGGGTGGCCGGCAAGACCGGCACGGCCCAGAAGGCCGACCCGGTGACCCGCCGCTACTCCGCCTCAAAACGGACCGCCTCGTTCATCGGCTTCATTCCCGCCGACAGGCCGCGGCTGACCATTCTGGTGGTTATCGATGAACCCAGGACCAGTTCCTACGGCGGCGTGGTGGCGGCGCCCGCCTTCCGCGGTATCGCGCTCAACAGCCTGGCCTATCTGAAGATCCTGCCCAAAAATGGCACGCTCAGGAAACCCGGCCCCATGGAGGCAAAGTCCCGGGAAGCCGAACAGCGGGACAGCATGTCCGAGGGTGACGCACTGGACATGCCGGTGAGCGGCGAGGTCATGCCCGATTTCCACGGCATGAGCATGCGCCGGGTCCTGCAGGTCATGGAAAAACGGAACATCAACATCAGGCTGTTGGGCAGCGGCCGCGCCATGGAACAGAACCCCTCTCCGGGGCAGCCTATCAGGAGTGTGGACGAGGTATGGATCAGGTTCGTACCCTCGGCATGAGGGAGCCTGTCCGCCCGTACTGCACCCCTTCGGGAGACCGTATGAAGCTTACCCAGTTGCTGGCAGCGCTTGACAGCCATGACCTTCATGGCGATGGCGCAGTGGAGATCAAGGCCCTGACCTGCGACTCGCGTGGCATTGTCCCGGGTTCGCTCTTCTTTGCCCTGCGGGGGGCCGCCATGGACGGCCACGACTTCATACCGGCGGCCGTGCAGGCCGGCGCCGTCGCGGTGCTGCTGGAGGACGAGAGCCGTGCGCCTGCCGCCATTCCCTGGGTCAGGGTCAGGGACGGGCGCAGCGCCATGGCCTGGATGGCGGCGGAATTCCACGGCAACCCCACGTCCCGTCTGCCGCTGATCGGCATAACCGGCACCAACGGCAAGACCACCACCACCTATCTGATCGAGGCGATCCTCCGTGCGGCCGGCATTCCGGCGGCGGTGCTGGGCACCATCAGCTACCGCTTTGGCGACACGGTCATCACCGCTTCCCACACCACACCGGAATCCACCGAGTTGCAGGCCGCCTTCACGCAGCTGGCCGCAGCCGGCGCCAAGGCCTTTGTGATGGAGGTCTCCTCCCATGCCCTGGAGCAGAAGCGGGTGGATGGCTGCCACTTCGATGTGGGCATCTTCAGCAACCTGACCCGCGATCACCTGGACTACCATGTCACCATGGAGAGCTACCGGGAAGCCAAGCTGCGCCTGTTCAGCGATCTTCTGAAGCCGACGGCGGACAAGCCGCTGCGCCGCGCGGCCATCAACATGGACGACGAACAGGGCGCAACGGTTGCCGCCCGGGCCGCCTGCCCTGTCATCGGCTACGGAATTTGCCGGGGCGATGTGCGGGCCGAGGAGCTCTCCCTGAGTGTTGACGGCATCAGGGCCAGGCTGGTCACCCCCAAAGGCTCCATCGACGTTTCATCGCGCCTGCTGGGGCGCTTCAACCTCTCCAACATCCTGGCGGCGGTGTCCGCCGGCATCGCCCTGGATCTGCCGCTGGAGGCGATCCGAACCGGCATCGAAGGGCATGCCACCGTGCCGGGGCGCATGGAGCGGGTGGACAACCGCTGCGGGATCACGCTGCTGGTGGACTATGCCCACACCGGCGATGCCCTGGAGAATGTGCTGACCACCCTGAAGGAACTGGCACAGGGCCGCATCATCACCGTCTTCGGCTGCGGCGGCGACCGAGATCCGGGTAAACGCCCGATCATGGGGAGGATCGCTGCCAGCATGAGCGACCTGGCCATCGTCACCTCGGACAACCCCAGAACCGAGGATCCCTTCTCCATCCTGGAGCAGATCAGGGGAGGCATTACCCCCCTGGGGATCAGGGAGTACGGCGTGGATGAACTGGCGGACCGCTCAGGGAAGGGGTTGGCCGAAGGCGCTGATAAGGGGTTCGTGTCGCTGGAGAACCGTCGCGAGGCCATCGGCCTGGCGGTGCGTCTGGCGCGACCGGGGGATATCGTGCTCCTGGCCGGCAAGGGACATGAGGATTATCAGATCATCGGCAGGACGAAGCATCACTTCGATGATCGCGAAGAGGCCAGGCTGGCGCTGGCGGAAAAGGAAGGGTAGATGTTCAGCATTGCGGAGATAGCCGCTGCCACCGCGGGCGGCGTCCAGGGTGACCGGTCGGCCCGGGTGAGCGGGGTCTCCACCGATTCGCGCACGGTCGCGGCTGGCCAGCTGTTCGTGCCGCTTAGGGGAGAGCGCTTCGACGGCCATGACTTCATCCCTCAGGTGGCTGCCAAGGGAGTTGCCGCTGTGCTGGCTGACCAGAGCTTCGATGGGGAGATTCCCCCCGGGCTGACCGTTGTCAGGGTCGTGGATACGCTGGTCGCCCTGGGTGACCTGGCAGCCGCCTACCGCGGCCGCTTTGACCTGCCGCTGGTCGGTATCACCGGCAGCAACGGCAAGACCACCACCAAGGAGATGCTGGCAACCATCCTGGAGCAGACCGGACCGGGGCTGAAGACGGCCGGCAACCTGAACAACCTGATCGGCTTGCCGCAGATGCTGTTCAGGCTTGATGCCTCCCATGGCTGGGCCGTGCTGGAGATGGGCATGAGCGAACCGGGCGAGATCGACCGCCTGGCCGAGGTCGCCGCCCCCCAGACCGGCATCGTGCTCAACGCCTGTCCCGCACACCTGGAGAGCATGGGGAGCGTTGAAGGGGTGGCCAGGGCAAAGGGAGAGCTGTTGCTGCGCCTCCCCGCCGGAGGGTGCGCCATCATCAATGCCGACGATCCCCTGATCGCCGGACAGCCATCACCCCCAGGGGTGCGGCGGCTCACCTTCGGCCTGGGCGACGCCGACGTGCGCGCCACGGAGATCACCTCGTTGGGAATCGGCGGCCAGAGCTTCCTGCTTCACCTGGGAGAAACTGTCCTTCCCGTGGTCTTGTGGTCATACGGCAGGCACGCCGTCTATAACGCCCTGGCAGCTGCTGCGGCCGCCCATGGCCTGGGTATCGCGGCCGAACTGATCCAGAGTGGCCTGGAACGCTTCCGCCCCTACGACAAACGCTTCCAGCTGGAAGAGGTGGGCGGCCTGGTGCTGATCGATGACAGCTACAACGCCAACCCCGCCTCCATGGAGGCGGCCCTGACCACCCTGGGGGAACTGAAGGGGGGGGGGCGGGCCTTCGTGGCCCTGGGGGACATGCTGGAGATGGGGAGCAACGAAGCGGAGCTGCACCGTGCCCTGGGAGTACGGGCCGCCGCGGTGGCGGACCGGCTCTACCTCTGCGGCCCATTGATGGCCCACGCGGCGGAGGGTGCCCTGTCGGCCGGAATGACTGACGACCGGGTCATGCGCATCGCGGACCACGACGAGATCGCCGCCAGCATCCTGTGTCAGGCGCGTCCGGGAGATTTCGTGCTGGTCAAGGGCTCGCGCGGCATGCGCATGGAAAAGGTCGCCGAGGCGATCCGGGCCGGATGTTCCTAGGGAGACGGCCCCCGGTGGCTGTCCCCACAGCGTAACGGATTTTTGTAAATCATGGCGCCACAGCCCCCACGTCGGGCTCGGGCACATACGGAGTAACCCATGCTGTATCACCTGCTCTATCCATTAGCCGGCAACGTCAAGCTGTTCAACATATTCAAATACCTGACGTTCCGCACCATCTATGCCATGATCACGGCGCTCCTGGTCTGCTTCGTGCTTGGCCCCTGGGTGATCCGCGTGCTGGAGGGACTGCAGGCCCGCCAGGTGATCCGCACCGATGGCCCGGAATCCCACCTGCAGAAGCAGGGCACCCCGACCATGGGAGGGGTGATGATCCTGGCGGCCATCGTCATCCCGACCCTGCTGTGGGCCGACCTCTCCAACCAGTACATCTGGACGGTGCTGTTCATAACCATCGGTTACGGCCTGATCGGGTTTGTTGATGACTACAAGAAGGTGGTGGAGAAGAACCCCAAGGGGCTTTCCCCACGGCAGAAGATGTTCTGGCAGGTCCTGCTGGCCGGCGCGGTGGGGACGTTTCTGTTCCTGAAGCCCGGATTCAACGCCCAGCTCTTTGTTCCCTTCTTCAAGAACTTCCATCCCGACCTCTGGTTCTGGTACATCCCCTTCGTTACCCTGGTGATCGTGGGTGCCAGCAATGCGGTCAACCTGACCGACGGCCTGGACGGCCTGGCCATCGGTCCGGTGGCCATCAATGCCGCCACCTACATGCTCTTCAGCTATGTCGCCGGTCACGCCACCCTCTCGGCCTACCTGCAGGTCCCGCGGGTAGCGGGCGCGGGAGAGCTGGCTGTTCTCTGCGGTGCCATGGTGGGGGCCGGGCTCGGTTTCCTCTGGTACAACTCCTATCCCGCCGAGGTCTTCATGGGGGATGTGGGCTCGCTCTCCCTGGGAGGGACCCTGGGGGCCATCGCGGTGATCACCAAACAGGAGATCCTGCTGGTCATCGTGGGGGGGATCTTCGTGATCGAGGCGCTGTCGGTCATCTTCCAGGTGGGATCGTACAAGTACCGCGGCAAGCGTATCTTCCGCATGGCGCCGATCCACCACCACTTCGAGTTGAAGGGGGTGGCGGAGCCGAAGATCATCGTCCGCTTCTGGATTATTACCATCATCCTGGCCCTGGTGGCGATCTCCACCCTGAAGATGCGCTAGCGCCGGGACGGAAGAGAGGGTTTTTTTGAGCATGGAACTGAACGACAAGAAGGTGCTGGTGGTCGGCCTGGCCAAGACCGGCGTGGCCTGCGCCCGCTTCCTGGCTTCACGGGGTGCGCGGGTGACGGTCACCGACATGCGCGACGAGGCTGCCCTGGCGGGGCAGCTGGCCCTGCTGGAGGGGTGCGGGATCAGGCGGGAGTTGACCCGCCACGACGCCGGGACCTTCACGCAGAGCCACCTGATCGTGGTCAGCCCGGGGGTTCCCCGCACCCTGCCGCAGCTGGTCATGGCCCACGAGGCTGGGGTGGAGATCATCAGCGAGATCGAGCTGGCTTCCCGCTTCATCCAGGTGCCGCTGGTGGCCATCACCGGAACCAACGGCAAGACCACCACCACCACCATCACCGGCGACATCTTCCTCAAGAACGGCTTTCGCACCTTCGTGGGGGGCAATATCGGCAATCCGCTGATCGAACTGCTGGAGTCCGCGGAACCGGTGGAACGGGTGGTGGCAGAGATCAGCTCCTTCCAGCTGGAGTGGATCAGAACTTTCCGCCCCGCGGTGGCCGCGCTTTTGAACCTGAGCGAGGATCACCTGGACCGCTACGCCTCCTACCGGGAGTACATCGAGGCCAAGCTGCGCATCTTCGAGAACCAGACCGCGGATGACTATGCCGTGGTCAACGCCGACGACGAACTGGTAATGGAGCATAGCCGTGGTCTCAGGGCGAGCCTGTTCCCCTTCAGCCGGAAACGGGAGCTTGATGAGGGGATCTTCCACCGGGAAGGGGTCATCGTCTGGCGTCACAACGGCCGGGAGGAACGTTTCCCCACCGCCGGCTTCCGCCTCCAGGGGGTGCATAACCTGGAGAACATCATGGCCGCCCTGGCCTGTGGCCTGCTGCTGGAGTGCCGGCCGGCCGAGAGCCTGGCCTGCGTGCGCGAGTTCGAGGCCCTGCACCACCGCATGGAGTTCGTGCGTGAACTGAACGGCGTGCGCTGGTACGAGGACAGCAAGGCCACCAACGTGGGCAGCGTGGAGAAGGCCCTGGAGAGTTTCGACGCCATCACCCTGATCGCCGGCGGCAAGGACAAGGGGGGCTCCTACTCCCCGCTCTCGCGGCTGGTGCGGGAGCGGGTGCGCCACCTGGTGCTGATCGGCGAGGCGGCCGGCCGCATGCAGGAGGAGCTGGGGACGCTGACCGACACCCGTCGGGCCGCGACCCTGGAGGAAGCGGTCAGCCTGGCAGCGGAGCTCACCGCTCCCGGCGGAACGGTGCTCATGTCGCCGGCCTGCTCCAGTTTCGACATGTTCCGCGACTACGAGGAGCGGGCCCAGCGCTACATCGCGGCGGTCAAGGCGCTGTAGGGGCGACGCTCCTGCCGTGAACCACCATGACTCGTTTCGGCGTTTTTTTGTGATAGTTCGTGACAGTTGTGTGACTCAAGCTTCTTTCCGATTGTGCGTGGACGCGTATGCTCAAGAAACTCGAAAACTATGACCTGGTCATCATGGCCATGGCCATCGCCCTGACCTGCTTCGGGGTGGTGATGGTCTTTTCAGCCTCCTCGGTCATGGCCGACAAGCGCTACCACGACGGCTTCTTCTTCCTCAAGCGCCAGGGGATGTTCGCCGTTATCGGCCTGGGGATCATGCTGGGAGTCATGCGCGTGGAGTACCACTTCTGGAAGAGGATGGCGGTTCCGGCGCTTCTGCTCTGCCTGGTGCTGCTGGTGATGGTGCTGATCCCGGGCATCGGCGGCAAGGCAGGCGGGTCGTCGCGCTGGATCAAGCTGCCCGGCTTCAACCTGCAGCCGTCGGAAATGGCAAAGCTGGCGCTGATCATGTACATGGCCTATTCCCTGGACAAGAAACAGCACAAGATCAAGGAGTTCGCCTCGGGAATCATCCCCTACATGATTGTCCTGGCCCTCCTGATCGGCTGTCTGGCAGCCCAGCCCGACCTGGGGGGAGCCCTGACCCTGGTGGCGGTGGCCTTCATCATGCTCTTTGCCGCCGGTACCCGTCTGGCCCATATCCTCTCCATGGTCCTGTTGGCGCTGCCGCTTCTGGCCTACAAGCTGAGCCACGGCTATCACAAGGGGCGCATGGAGGCCTGGAGCGATCCCTGGAGCGACCCGGCCGGCAAGGGATTCCAGATCATCCAGTCCTGGCTGGCCCTGGGCACCGGCGGCCTGTTCGGTCAGGGGCTGGGGGAGGGTAAGCAGAAGCTGTTCTATCTTCCCGAGGCGCACACCGACTTCATCCTTTCCGTGGTGGGGGAGGAGCTGGGATTCATGGGGGTACTGGTCATTGTCGCCATGTTCGTCATGCTGGTGTACCGCGCACTGTGCATCGCGGCTGCTGCACCCGACGCCTTCGGCCGTTTCCTGGCCCTGGGAATCGCGGTCCTGTTCGGCATCGAAGCCACGGTCAACATGGGGGTTATCACCGGCCTGTTTCCCACCAAGGGACTGGCCCTGCCGTTCATCAGTTACGGCGGCAGCTCGCTGCTGATCAGCCTGTTTGCCGTGGGTATCCTGCTCAATATCTCGTCCGGGCTGAAGATCACCCCCATCGGCCTGCCGGAGGGTCAATGAAGCTGATCATTGCCGGTGGCGGCACCGGCGGCCACCTCTTTCCCGGCATCGCCGTTGCCGAAGAGTTCCTCTTCCGCGACCCGGCCAACCAGGTGCTGTTCGTGGGCACCGAACGGGGCATCGAGGCGCGTGCGGTCCCGGCAGCCGGCTATCCCCTTGAGCTGATCTCGGCTGCCGGCATCCGCGGCAAGGGAGGGCTGGGCAAGCTGCGCGGGGCGGCGATGATGTTCAACGGCTATCGCCAGTCATGCCGCCTTCTGGAACGCTTCCGGCCCGATGCCGTGCTGGGGGTGGGAGGCTACGCCTCGCTCCCCATGCTGCTGGCAGCCCGCACCAGGCAGGTGCCAAGCTTCATCCACGAGCAGAACGCCGTGCCGGGCATGACCAACCGGCTGCTCTCCCGCTTTGCCGACCGGATCTTCATCACCCTGGAGGAATCGTCCCACTTCTTTGCCGGCAGGAGGACGCTTTTGACCGGCAATCCCCTGCGGCGGCAGATCCTGGATCGGCTGGGGGCCGGGGAACGGGGACCAGGAAACAGGGAAGAGGAGCGGGGAGCGGGGAAAGAGGAAAGCCGGTGTGCTCCCGCCCAGGAATTTAACCTGCTGGTGTTCGGCGGCAGCCAGGGAGCGCATGCCATCAACATGGCCATGGTGGCGGCCCTGCCGCTGCTCACGCGCGCATCCGTCAGGCTCGGCATCACCCACCAGACCGGCGAAAGCGATCGTGAGCGTGTGGCAGCAGCCTACCGCTCCGCCGGGGTCGAGGCGCGGGTGCTGCCGTTCATCGCCGACATGGCCAGTGAATACGCCCGGGCCGACCTGGTGGTCTGCCGGGCCGGCGCCACCACCATCGCCGAGGTCACGGCACTGGCCAAGGCCTGCCTGTTCATCCCCTTTCCCTATGCGGTGGATGATCACCAGCGCAGGAATGCCGAAGCCCTGCTCAGGCAGTCGGCCTGCTTTATGCTGCTGGAACGGGAGCTGTCGGCGGAGCGGCTGGCGGACCTGATCCTGCAACTGGCCGGAGATCCGCGGCTGGTACGGCGCACCGGAGAGCTGGCCTTCTCCATGGCCCGCCTTGATGCGGCCAGGATCATCGTTGACGAGATACTCACACCAACCAACTGAAAAGGCATTCCCATGTACGGAAAAATCGAGAAAATCCATTTCGTCGGCATCGGCGGCATCGGCATGAGCGGCATCGCCGAGGTGCTGCTGAATCTGGGCTACAAGGTGTCAGGCTCCGACCTGCGCGGCTCGGACATCACCGAGCGCTTGGCCCGTCTGGGGGCGGAGATCGGCATCGGCCACAAGGCGGATAACCTTAAGGATGTGGACGTGGTGGTCATATCGTCGGCCGTGCATGACGACAACCCGGAGGTGGTGGAGGCCAAGCGCCTGCACGTGCCGGTCATCCCCCGGGCCGAAATGCTGGCCGAGCTGATGCGCATGAAGTTCGGCATCGCCATCGCCGGCACCCACGGCAAGACCACCACCACTTCCATGGCCGCTTCCATCCTGGGGCACGCCGGCATCGATCCGACCATCGTCATCGGCGGCAAGCTGAACGCCATCGGCACCAACGCCCAGCTGGGACAGGGCAAGTTCCTGCTGGCCGAGGCGGACGAGTCCGACGGCTCGTTCCTGGTGCTCTCCCCCACCATCGCCGTGGTGACCAACATCGACGCAGACCACCTGGACCACTACTCCGGCGGCATCGAGGAGATCAAGGATACCTTTGTCAAGTTCATCAACAAGGTGCCCTTCTACGGCATGGCGGTGCTCTGTCTGGACGATCCCAACATCCGCGCCATCCTGCCGCGGGTCAAGAAACGCTACATGACCTATGGCCTCTCCTCCCAGGCCGATATCCGCGCCACCCATGTCCGGCATGACGGGTTCACCACCAGCTTCACGGCCCACTTCAAGGGGTACCGGCTGGGGGAGATCTCCTTCACCATGCCAGGTGCCCATAACGTGCTCAACGCCATGGCCTGCATCGCCGTTGCCCTGGAGTTGGACGTTCCTTTCTCCGCCATCCAGGAGGGATTCTCACGCTTTGGCGGCGTGGGGCGGCGCTTCACCATCAAGGGGGAACCCAAGGGGATCACGGTGGTGGATGACTACGGCCACCATCCGGCCGAGATCAAGGCGACCCTGGCCGCCGCGCGGCTGGGCTGGCCGGAGCGTCGCATCGTGGCCGTGTTCCAGCCGCACCGCTACACCCGCACCCACGAGCTGTTTGGCGAGTTCGTCACCGCCTTTTACGACGCCGACGTGCTGATCCTGACCGATGTGTATGCCGCCGGGGAACAGCCTGTCGAGGGGGCCACGGCGGAACGCCTTTCCCAGGAGATCCTCAGGCACGGCCAGAAGGATGTTACCTGGATCCCTAACCGCGAGCTGATCCCCCAGCATCTGCTGGGCATCGTCAAGGAGGGGGACATGGTCATCACCCTGGGGGCCGGCAGCATCTGGCAGCAGGGCGAGGCGCTGGTGACGCTTTTGGAGAAAACCTCGTGAATCTTTCCGGGCTGAACATGAGCGGCCAGCTTCTGGCTGACGAACCCATGAGCCGCCACACCTCCCTCAGGGTGGGCGGCCCTGCGGACCTGTTCGCCATTCCGGAGGATGCGGAGGACCTGCAGGGGCTGCTGCGCCAGCTCAAGGAGAGGGGCATCCCCTGGCTGGCCATCGGCAGGGGCAACAACCTGCTGGTGCGCGACAGCGGCATCCGGGGGGCGGTGATCTCCCTGGAGCGCTTTAACCGTGTGGAGGTGTGCGGCCAGGGGCGCATCCGTGCCGGGGCCGGGGCCGAGAACCTGGCGGTGGTGCGCTTTGCCCAGGAACAGGGGCTGGGGGGGATCGGCTTCATCTCCGGCATTCCCGGCACCGTTGGCGGCGCCATCAGGATGAACGCCGGCGCCTACGGCTCGGGGATCATGGAACGGACCGAATCCCTGACCCTGCTGCACGACGGCCAGGTGCGTGAGTTCGGCCGCGACGAGCTGGAGTATGGCTACCGCCATCTTGATCTGGCAGCGGGGGACATCATTCTGGAAGCCCTGTTCAGGCTGGACCAGCGCGGGGCTGAGCAGACCGAGGAGGAGATCCGCAAAGACCTGGAGCTGCGCCGTGCCAAGCACAGCGTCGGTTTTCCCAGCGCCGGCTCATTCTTCAAGAACCCCGCCGGCCAGAGCGCCTGGCGGCTGATCGACGCCGCCGGCATGCGCGGCGAGCGGGTGGGGGGCGCCCAGGTTTCCCTGGTGCACAGCAACTTCCTGGTGAATACGGGAGGCGCCACTGCCGGAGATTTCCTGGAGCTTTCACGGGTTGTGAAAAAAGCGGTTCTGGTCTCCTGCGGGGTGACGCTGGAGGAAGAAGTGCGTATAGTGGGCGAGGAGTAACGTTATGAATGACATCAGATCCAGAAAGATTGCCGTCCTGATGGGTGGGCTCTCGGCCGAGCGGGAAGTATCCCTGGCCAGCGGAGCCGCCGTGTGCCAGGCCCTGTTGGCCAGGGGGTTCGACGCCGTTAGCGTGGACGTGGCCAGGGATCTCCCTCAGGTGCTGAGCCGCGAAGGCATCGGCGCTGCCTTTATCGCCCTGCACGGGCGCTATGGCGAGGATGGCTGTGTTCAGGGGCTGCTGGAGCTGATGAATATCCCCTACACCGGTTCCGGCGTGCTGGCCAGCGCCCTGGCCATGCACAAGCTTTACAGCAAGCAGGCCTTCGTCAGTGCCGGCATCCTCACCGCCCCCTTCCACCATTTCCGGCGCGGGGAGCGGGTCTCCCTCAGCCACCTCAGCTTCGGCCTGCCGCTGGTGGTCAAGCCGGTGCAGGAGGGATCGTCGGTGGGCATCTCCATCGTCAAGGAGGAGAGCCAGCTGGCTGCTGCCGTGGAGCTGGCCTTCCGCCATGACGACGAGATCCTGGTGGAACAGTTCATCAAGGGGCAGGAGGTGCAGGTGGGCATCCTGGACGACCGCCCCATGGGCGCCATCGAGATCGTGCCCAGGAACGAATTCTATGATTTCGAGGCCAAGTATACCGATGGCATGGCCGAGCACTTCTTTCCGGCCCGCCTGGAGAAGGGGCTTTACGACGAGGCGCTGCGGGTCGGCCTTGCCGCCCACCATGCCCTGGGGTGCCGCTGCTACAGCCGGGTCGACCTGCTGGTGACTCCCGCAGGGGAGTGCTATGTGCTGGAGGTGAACACCCTGCCTGGTATGACGGCGCTCAGTCTGCTGCCGGAGATCGCGGCCAAGGGGGCCGATCTCTCCTTCGAGGAACTGGTGGAACGGATCATCCTGTCTGCCGGCCTGTCGGTGAAAACGGGGTAAAACCATGCGGGATTATGCCTCCCCACGATACCAGCGCAAACAGTCATCCTCCAACCGGGCCAAGAAGCAGCGCAAGCCGCTGAACCTGAAAAAATACCTGCGCCCGCTGGGAGTGGCCTTCCTCGGCCTGGCAGGTGTGGCGCTGGTGTGCGGAGCACTGTTCGTGGGCTATCGTGCCATAACTTCGCTGACCCTGTTCCGCCTGAAGGAGATCAGGGTCTCGCCCACCAAGCGGTTGACCCGCCAGGAGATCATGGCCGTCGCCGATGTGGAGCCGGGGCAAGACCTCTTGCGCCTGAACCTGAAGAAGATGGGCGAACAGCTGGCCCAGAACCCCTGGGTGGAGACGGTGCGCATCCGCCGCTTCTACCCGGACGGCCTCTCCATCACCATCAGCGAGCGCGAGCCGCTGGCGGTGGTCAACATGGGCTATCTCTACTACCTGGACAAAAACGGCACCGTCTTCAAGACCTTGAGCAAGGGGGACCGCCTGGACTACCCGGTGGTGACCGGTTTCAGCGAAGAGGACCTGGACAATGATCCGGCCGGCATGAAGGAGGCGCTGAAGGCGACCTGCGAACTGCTGACCCTTCTGCGTCAGAAATGCGGCTTTATCCTTGCCGACGTATCGGAGATCCATTACGACAAGGGGTACGGTTTTACCCTGTTCACCGCATCGGGATCGCTTCCGGTCAAGGTGGGGACGGCCGATTTTGCCGCCAAACTGGGGCGCCTATCGCGCATCTATCGTAATCTCATGGAGCAGCAGCAGTCGATCCAGTACATCGACCTGGATTACAACGATAAAATCATAGTCAAGAAGATCTGATCAAAATACATGACGTCACAGGACAGGCAGGGGGAAGCATGTCAGCAACGCGAAGAGACAACCTTATAGTCGGACTTGATATCGGCACAACCAAGATCTGCGCAATCGTCGGTAACGTAACCGAGGACGGCATCGACATCGTCGGCATCGGAACCAGCCCTTCCAGCGGCCTGCGTCGGGGGGTGGTGATCAACATCGAGAGCACCGTGGGCGCCATACGCAAGGCGATCAACGAGGCCGAGCTGATGGCGGGATGCGAGATCAAGTCGGTTTATGCCGGCATCGCCGGCGGCCATATCCGGGGAACCAACTCCCAGGGGGTCATCGCCATCAAGAATCGCGAGGTCAACCAGGAGGATATCCGCCGGGTGATCGACGCGGCCAAGGCAATCGCCATCCCCATGGACCGCGAGGTGATTCATATCCTGCCCCAGGAGTTCATCATCGACGAGCAGGACGGCATCCGCGAGCCTTTGGGCATGAGCGGCGTGCGGCTGGAGGCCAAGGTGCACATCGTCACCGGCGCCGTTGCCAGCGCCCAGAATATCGTCAAGTCATGCAATCGTACCGGCCTGGATGTGGCCGACATCGTGCTGGAACAGCTGGCCTCTTCCGAGGCGGTGCTGTCGGCCGACGAAAAAGAGTTGGGGGTCTGCCTGGTGGATATCGGCGGCGGCACCACCGACATCGCCATCTTTGCCGACGGGGCCATCAAGTACACCTCGGTGCTCTCCCTGGGGGGCAACCACCTGACCAACGATATCGCCGTCGGCCTGCGCACCCCCATGGCCGAGGCAGAGAAGATCAAGCAGAAGTACGGCTGCTGCCTGTCCAGCCTGGTGGGCAAGGACGACAAGATCGAGGTGCCCAGCGTGGGCGGCCGCAAGCCGCGGGAACTGTCCCGCAACGTACTCTGCGAAATCCTGGGACCCCGGGTGGAGGAGATCTTCTCCCTGGTCAACCGCGAGATCATCAAGTCCGGCCTGGAGGACTCCATCGCCTCCGGCGTGGTCATCACCGGCGGAACCAGCATCCTGGAGGGAATGCCGGAGCTGGCCGAGCAGATCTTCAATCTGCCGGTGCGGCGCGGCGTGCCCCAGCGCATCGGCGGCCTGATCGACGTGGTCAACTCTCCGGTGTACGCCACCGGCGTCGGTCTGGTGGTCTACGGCAGCCGCAATTCTGGCGCCCGGGAGTTCCCCAGCGTCAAGCCGGAGAACAAACTGTTTGGTTCCGTGCTGGGGAGGATGAAGTCCTGGTTCGGTGAATTCTTCTAAGGAAAAACGCCACCTCTACCGCCGGTCGGGACGGGCCGGGTGAGGAATGCTGGCACGGTTATTTTATGGCTGGCGAGACGGTTTTTTACTTTCAAAACGGATGAAAATATGCTTAAAGTTGAGCAGCGCGGCGAGGGCTACTGACTGAAGGGAGGAACGGGGATGTTTGAGTATGATGAAACAATAGAGCAGGGAGCAGTCATAAAAGTTGTCGGTGTGGGCGGAGGCGGCGGAAATGCCGTGAACACCATGATCGCCAGTACTCTGGAGAAGGTGGATTTTGTTGTTGCCAATACCGATGCGCAATCCCTGCGCATCTCCAAGGCGCCGGTCAAGATCCAGCTTGGTCGCGAACTGACCAAGGGGCTTGGCGCAGGCTCCAAGCCGGAAGTGGGGATGAATGCGGCCCAGGAGGATCGCGATACGCTGCAGGAAACCATGAAGGGTGCCGACCTGGTCTTCATCGCCGCCGGCATGGGCGGAGGCACCGGAACCGGCGCGGCTCCGGTTATCGCCGAGGTGGCCCGCGAGTCCGGCGCCCTGACCGTAGGGGTGGTCACCAAGCCGTTCACCTATGAGGGCAAGGCACGCATGGATCAGGCCGATCGGGGCATCAACGAACTGAAGAAACACGTTGACTCACTGATCATCATCCCCAACGACCGTCTGATCAGCATGGCCAGCAAGAACATGTCGCTGTTCGACGCATTCAAGCCGTCCGACGACGTGCTCCGCCAGGCCGTGCAAGGCATATCCGAGCTGATCACCTCCACCGGTCTGATGAACCTGGACTTCGCCGACGTGGAGACCGTCATGAGCGTGCGCGGCATGGCCATGATGGGCATCGGCACCGGTACCGGCGAGAACCGCGCTGCCGACGCGGTCAACTGTGCCATCTCCAGCCCGCTCTTGGAGGACAACGACATCTCCGGCGCCAAGGGTGTGCTGGTGAATATCACCGGCTCGGAACAGATGACCATGGACGACTACAATACGGTTAACCGGATTGTTCACGAGAAGGTGCATCCCGAGGCCAACATAAAGATCGGTGTTGTGCGGGACGATAACCTGGGCGAGACCATCAAGGTCACGGTCATCGCCACCGGCTTCGGCGACCGTTTCGACGCAGAGAACGGGCGTGACCTGCGCAAGAGCGCCATGCCGTTGATGGAAAAGGCAACCCCTGCCAAGAACATCCTGGATATCCCCACCTACAAGCGCGACCGTCAGCAGACTGAAGGGGTCAGCCGCATCCGTCCCCAGGTTAACCTTGCCCCCTATTCCGAAGAGAACGAAGACCAGTACGATATCCCCACCTTCCTGAGGAAGTCTGTCGACTGATCCCTTTCCTTTCCCGGGGGGAATGCACATCCCCCCTGCGCCCGGCTCTCTGTTCCCCCTTCCTTGAGAGCCGGGTTTTTTTTGCCCGCCATCCGCCCCTGCTTCGACAGGATCAGCGTGCGCTCAGGCAGTCCGATCTTCAATAATCCCGAAGGCCAACTGGAAATCTTTCCTGAGCTGCTCCTTGTCGGCGCTGCCGATCAGGTCCCAGGGGAGCGGTTCGTCCAGCGGGATGGCGCGCCGGACCAGTTCGTCCGTGTCCATGGCACAGTCCCTGGCTGCCTTCTTCAGGCTGGCCCCCCTGGCCATCAGCTCCAGAAGAGCCGAACAGCGCCGGTCCCCCCGGGAAAGCAGGGCCTGGAAGTAGCACCCCTTCAGGCTCTCCACCTTGAGCTGCAGGTTGGCCATACCGCGCAGGTTCTGCTCCAGGTACTTCACCTTGGCCTCCAGTGAGGGGAGCGCTTCCATGCCGCACCACTGGAAGGGGGTGAACGGCTTGGGAATGAAGGGGTTGATGGAGAGGGTGATCACGCCCAGCCTGCGGTTGGCCCGGCCCTGTTCCAGCACCCGCTGGCGGATGGTTGTGACCAGCCGAACCAGTTCCTCCAGGTCGCTTTCAGTCTCCGTGGGGAGGCCGATGATGAAGTAGAGTCGCAGGTTGAGGATGTCGCGGGCGATGATCCGCTCGCAGGCATCCAGGATCTGTTCCTCGGTTAAATTCTTGCGGATAAGGTCGCGCAATCGCTGGGAGCCCCCCTCGGGGGCCAGGGAGATGGTCTTGTGGCCGGATGCCACCAGGGCGTCCAGCATGTCCGGGTCGGTCCGGTCTATGCGCAGGGAGGAGACCGACACCTTGGCGCCCCGTTCCACGACATGGCGGCAGAGGCGTCCGATGTCGCGGTAGTCGGAGACCGCCGCTCCCACCAGGCCTATCTTCCCGCGATGCTCCAGGCCCTGCTCGATGGCGTCCACGAGGGCCTGGTAGGGCTGCTGGCGGAAACGGCCGTAGATGAATCCGGCGCCGCAGAAACGGCAGCCGTGGGGGCAGCCGCGGCTCACCTCCACCAGAAACATGTCGCCGAACTCGGTGTTCTCCGTCAGGATCACCGTCTGCGCCGGCGGGTGGCGTTCCAGCTCCGCACAGACCCGGGGGATGAAACCGGCACTGCCCGGTTCGTGCTCGAAGCCGATCAGCCTGCCCGACTCGTAGCGCGGGTGATGGAAGCGGGGGACGTAGATGCCGGGCAGCCGCGAGAGGGCTGTCAACAGCTCCCGGCGATCGGAACCGGTGGGCGCCATGAGTGCCGAAACCAGGGAGGGCAGGATCTCCTCCCCCTCGCCGATGCAGACCAGGTCCAGAAAATCGGCCACCGGCTCCGGGTTGAGGAACAGGGCCGCCCCTCCCGCCATGACCAGGGGGTGGGATTCGTCCCGCTGGTGGCTGTAGAGCGGGATGCGGGCAAGGTCGAGCATGAGCGGCAGGTTGACGTAGTCCGGCTCAAAGGAGGTGGAAAAAGCGATCAGGTCGAAATCGGCCAGGGGGCGCCTCCCCTCCAGGGAGAGCAGTGGCAGGCCGCTGCGGCGCTGGTCCTCAAGGTCGTCCCGTTCCGGCAGGAAGGCCCGTTCGCAGTGGATGCCGGGCGTGGTGGTCAGCAGGCGGTACACGGTCTGGAATCCCAGGCTGCTCATGGCGGTCCGGTAGTGGTTGGGGTAGACGACGCACATCTTCAGCAGGGCGCGCTCGCGGCTGCTCTGGCAGAGAGTGCGCTCCTCCGCCAGCGGGTCGACCCGCCTGGTTTTTGCCCTCCTGCTCATGGTTGACTCCCCTTGCAGACGATTGCCGTTCCCCCCGGCCCGGGAAAAGGGTGGAGTGTCTGGCAGCGCGGAGACGGATGCGGACCGTGCCTCCGCGCCGCACGCATGGTTGCACAGTGGCGCCTCGCGAGGCAAGGGAAATCAAGGCCGGGGTGGCGTCGATGCTGTTCCCTCCCTGTTGTTTCTGTGCTATAGAAGATGTCGCTTGCCCTATCTTAGCCAGGAGAAAAACGGACATGAACAGTCTTGAAGGAGCATTCAGGTCACTCTTCGAAATCAACATGGGTATGCGCCCCTACTGTTCTGCCGAGGCCGGGGAATGGGAGCGGGTGCTGGTCTTTAGCGACACCATCCGCGATGATGAAACGCTGGCCGACATCGACCGCGACCGCCGGCTGCGTCTGAACGCCACTGCCCGTGCTGCCGCCGAATTCGCCGGGAGCTGCTGGGGCAACGCCTGTTTCGTGGAGTTTCCGGCCACCTCTGCGTCGGGGGTCGAGCCGCCCGTGGCACTCTGGAAGGCGACCTTCGGAGAAGAGGCGGTCAGTCAGCTCATCCGTGCCGGACTGCTGGAGAAGTTGCTGGCCAAGCAGGCCACGGACGATGACCTCTCCCGTGCCAGGCGGATCGTGCTGGATCTTCGGCAGGATGCGGTCGATGTCATCATCGCCATGAGCAACAACTCAACCAGCCACACCCGCTACCGGGCCCTGGCCAACGATACCGGCGCCCGCTTCGCCAGTCTGCCGCACTTCGACCCGGACATGTTCCACGGCTCCATGACCGTTGACTGGCAGGCCCTGGCGGCCCGCACGGCCCGTCTGGTGCAGGCGGTCAACCGGGCCGACTGGCTGCTGGTCCGCACGCCCAATGGCACGGACATGCGCATCTGCAAGAGAGGACGCAATGCCGAGGGTGATGACGGCCTGCTGACCGCTCCGGGGAGTTTCGGAAACCTGCCTGCCGGAGAGGTCTACCTGGCGCCGTTGGAGGGGGAGAGCAGCGGCGTGATGGTGATCGAGTGGGGGCCGACCCGCAAGCTGGAGCAGCCACTGTGTTGTACCGTTGAACGGGGGGTGGTGATTGCCATGGAGGGGGACGAGCAGCAGAGGGGGATGCTGGAGGCCAGGTTCGCCGAGAACGCCACCTGCCGCAACATCGCCGAACTGGGCATCGGCACCAATGACCGGGCCAGTCGCCCCGACAATGTGCTGGAGGCGGAGAAGATACTGGGCACGATCCACATCGCCCTGGGGGACAACACCGGCTTCGGCGGCACGGTCAGCGCCCCCTTTCACGAAGACTATGTCTTTTACCGCCCCACCCTGACGGCAGTGATGGCCGATGGCAGCGAGATGGTGATCATCGATGACGGAAACCTGCTGGTCTAGCATGGCCAGGCGTCCCATCGGCCGGGTATGTCCCTGAACGCTCCGGAGACGGTCGCCACCCTGATCCGTAGCGTCCGCACGGTCAACGTGCGCCGCTGGCTGCCGGGAGTGGCCGTGCTGCGGCGCTACGACCGGCACCTGCTTACGCGCGATCTGGCGGCGGGGGTGGTGCTGGCGGCATTGATGGCGCCGGTGGGAATCGGCTATGCCGAAGCAGCCGGCTTGCCGGTTATCTGCGGCCTGTACGCCACCATCGTGCCGCTGGTGGTGTACGCGCTTGTGGGGCCGAGCCGCATCCTGGTGCTGGGGCCGGATTCGGCACTCGCGGCGCTGGTGGGCGCCACGGTCATCCCCCTGGCGGCGGGTGACGCCGGTCGCGCCGCGCTCCTTGCCGCGCTCTTGGCCCTCATGTCCGGCGTTCTCTGTGTCCTGGCCGGCATCTCACGCTTCGGGTTCATAACCGACCTGCTCTCCAAGCCGATCCGCTACGGATACATGAACGGTATCGCCCTGACCCTGATGCTGGGGCAACTCCCCAAGATCCTCGGTTTTTCGGTCAAGGGGGACAGTTTCCTGAGTCTGGCCGCCGGCCTTGCGCGTGGGGTGCAGGACAGGCTGGTCAACCCTACCGCCTGCCTGGTTGGCCTTGCCTGCCTGGGGATCATGTTCGGCGCTAAGCGCTGGTCCCCGCGCTTTCCCGGGGTCCTGGCAGCCCTGATCGCCGCCACCCTGGCCGTGACGCTGCTTCCCCTGGCGCAGGTGGCGGTGGTGGGGGCCCTGCCCCAGGGGCTGCCGGCATTCCGTATTCCGGTATCCAGCCCCGCGGAATGGATTTCCCTCTGTGCCGGCGCCCTGGCTATCGCTTTGGTCAGCATCGCCGAGATGAGCGTGCTGTCGCGCATCTACGCCCTGCGCGGCGGCTATTATGTGGATGACAATCAGGAACTGGTCGCCCTCGGCTTTGCCAACCTGGCCTGCGGCCTCTTCCAGGGCTTTCCGGTGAGCTGCAGCGCCTCCCGCACACCGGTGGCGGAATCGGCCGGCGCCAGGACCCAGATGACCGGCGTGGTGGGCGCGCTGCTCATCGCCCTGCTGCTGCTCTTCACTCCCGGTCTGATGCGACAGCTCCCCACGGCGGCCTTGGGGGCGGTGGTTATCTTCGCCTGCAGTTCCATGGTTGAGGTCTCCGCGGTCAGACGGCTGTACGGACTGCGGCGGGGAGAGTTCTACCTCTCCCTGGTCTGTTTCCTGGGGGTAGTCTTCCTGGGGGTCATCCAGGGGATCTTCATCGCCGTGGGCATGGCGCTTCTGGCTTTCATCTGGCGTGCCTGGCGTCCCTACTGCGCCGTCCTGGGGCGCATCGACGGCATGAAGGGGTACCACGACATAACCCGCCACCCCGAGGCGCGGCAGATTCCGGGGCTGGTGCTCTTCCGCTGGGATGCCCCCCTCTTCTTCGCCAACGCCGAGATATTCCGCGAGCAGGCGCTCAGGGCGATCTCCTCCGCCCCCACTCCCACCAGGTGGATCGTGGTGGCGGCCGAGCCGGTTACCGACATCGATATCACGGCCGCCGACGTGCTGGCCGAACTGGATGACGAGCTGGAGCGTTCAGGCATCGAGCTCTGCTTTGCCCAGATGAAGGGGCCGGTCAAGGACCATCTCAAACGCTATGGCCTGTTTACCCGGCTGGGAACGAAAAATTTCTTTCCCACCATCGGGCAGGCCGTGGACCGCTATGTGGACACATTCCACGTGGACTGGATCGACTGGGAGGATGTGGATCTGCCGGTTGCCTGAGCCGGTAGCCCCACCCTCTCCTGGTCGAGCCGTCCCCCATCCCCTCTCGGGAGTACCCATGAACGGACAACGCACCCTTTCGCTCGGCTTTTCCCCCTGCCCCAATGACACCTTCATGTTCTACCCGCTGGTACACGGTCTGGTGGATACCGCTGGCATCTCCTATCGCGAGCGACTGGAGGACGTGGAGACCCTCAACCGGCTGGCCCTGGCCGGTGAGCTGGATGTGAGCAAGGTCTCCTACCACGCCCTTGGGCATATCCGCGACGACTATGCACTGCTGCGCGCCGGCAGCGCCCTGGGGCGCGGTTGCGGGCCACTGCTGGTGGCGTCGCGGAACATCGATCCCCGCGGCCTGGGCTCCCAGACCATCGCCGTGCCGGGTCGCTATACCACCGCCCTGCTGCTGCTGCGCCTGTTCGATCCGGGGCTCACGAACTTCCTGGTGATGCCCTTCAACGAAATCATGGACGCGGTGTTGCGGGGGGATGCGGATGCCGGACTGATCATCCACGAATCCCGCTTCACCTACCAGGGGTATGGCCTGCACAAGCTGGTTGACCTGGGGGAGTGGTGGGAGGGGGAGACCGGGCTGCCGATCCCCTTGGGGGGGATCGTTGTCCGCCGTTCCCTGGGGGGGACGACCATCGCTGCGGTGGAGCGCGCCCTGGCAGACGGCGTGGCATTTGCCCGCTCACACCCGGAGCAGGCGGCCCGCTACATCGGCGAGCATGCCCAGGAGATGAGCAGGGAGGTCTGCGCCGCCCACATCCAGCTCTACGTCAATGACTTTTCAGTCGACCTGGGGGACGAGGGGGTGCGGGCCATCCACTGCCTGATGGAGCGGGGAGAGCGGGCAGGCATCATACCGGTGTCCGGGGCGCCGCTCTTTTGTGGAGAGCAGCACCCCTGACCGGAGGTCTGCGCCGCCCCTGGAAGCGTTTCAGGGTGAAGTTGTCCGGCAATGACTCATTGCCGGTAGTACTTCATCGCCTCGGGTATCAGGCGCTGGATGTTCTGGATGCGGGTCGCGTCCGCAGGGTGGGTGCTGAGAAACTCCGGTGTCGTATTTCCCCCCTTCTGGGCCGCCATGCGCTGCCAGAATCCCACCGCTTCGTTTGGGGCGTAGCCGGCCATGGCCATGAAGATCAGCCCCAGGTGATCGGCCTCGCTTTCCTGCAGGCGGCCGTAGGGGAGGATCGCCCCGTACTGCGAACCCAAGCCGTAGGCTGCCATCCAAAGTTGCTGCGTCGCTGCCGGCTGGGTCGACAGGGCCGTGGAGAGGGCCACACCACCCATCTGGGCCATCAGCCCCTGGCTCATGCGCTCGTTGCCATGCTCGGCAATGGCGTGGGCTATCTCATGCCCCATGACCACCGCCAAACCGGTTTCATCCTTGGTCACCGGCAGGATGCCGGTGTAGACCACCACCTTGCCCCCCGGCATGCACCAGGCATTGAGCTGTTTGTCCTCCACCAGGTTGAACTCCCACTTGTAGTTGGCCAGCTGGCTGCTGAGGCCGTTGGAGGCGAAGTAGCGTTCGACGGCATTCTGTATTTTCAGCCCGACCCGTTTTACCATCTGGGTCTGCTCCTGGTTGGTGCTCAGCTTGTGCTCTTTCAGGAACTGGTCGTACTGCTGCAGGCTCATGGAGAGCATGGAAGAGCCAGGGATCAGGTTGAGTTGGGATCTGCCGGTGATCGGTACCGTGCTGCAGGCGCTCAGCAAGAGCAGGCAGGCGATGATGGCGAATATGCGGCGTGACATGGGTAACCTCCTCGTGAATGCGGTGTTTGCTCACTATGATGTGTATACATCAATCGGGAGAGGGTGTCCATGATGAGGGCGTCACTGTGAAACGCGGATGAGGCGGGAGGAAGTGCACCCCGCGAACATCCGCGTTTCAAGTCTGTTCTGTCCGATCCGATCAGGCGTTGCCAGGTTTTGCGCGTTCGGCTTTCTTCAGCAGGGCGGCTGCCAGGGGGTGGCTGTTGTTTTCGGCGTACTGGGCCGCCGTGGTGCCGGCCGAGGTCTTGATGGAGGGGGTGGCGCCGCCGTCCAGCAGGGCCTGGATGGTCTTGTTGCAGCCGTAGATGGCTGCCAGCATGATCGGCGTATGCCCTTCACGGTCGCGCACGTCAACGCCGGCGCCCTTCTCCAGGAGCATCTGGACGATCTCGGTGTGGCCGTTGGCTGCGGCATAGTGCAGCACGGTCTTGCCCTTCATGCTGGTGGCGGTGACGTCCGCACCGCGACGCAGCAGATCCATGACGAATTCCTTCTGTCCCTCTTTTGCGGCATTGATCAGCGGCGTGTGTCCATGACGATCTTTTGCGTTTACGCTTTCCATGTGCATTTCCTCCTGATGGTGGTTGCCGGACGTGGGTGTCCGAGGTTCACGGTTAACGTGTCTGTGGCCCTGCCTTGGCTGAATGATGGGGGTGCTGCCTGGTGAACTACTCGAGAAGACGGTGAAAACGTGGGTTGAGTGGGTGAGGTCTGTGTTCTTGGTAAGGCGGGGGAAGATACCGTGGGAAGGATTGTCGCGGTCGGGGGTCTTGCGCTGCCGAATCCCCGCTCTCCGTCCGGCAAACCCGGGGTTGAAGGGCAAGATCAGTACAGCCTGTGGCTCCGTACCGCTCAGTGTCCTGTGCGACTCTATGTCGGGATCAGTCGGTATCATCGGGACCTGTCACCTGTCTGTTGGAGGAGAGGAACCAATACGTAACTCTCTATAGCACACCCGCGGTTCGAACACCACAGCATTTCGCTCTTTCCCCTGCCGGGGAAATAAGCGCTTGTATCCGTGAAGAACGGAACAGTATAATGCCGCTCACGGAGGATTACCATGGAGGTCATTAAGGCCGAGTTTATAAAAAGCGCAGTAAAACCTAAGGATTATCCTCTTGAAACCCTGCCGGAGGTCGCCTTTGTCGGGCGCTCCAACGTGGGCAAATCGTCGCTGATCAATGTACTGGCCAACCGCAAGTCCCTGGTGCGGACCAGTTCCACGCCGGGAAGAACGCAGCTGATCAACTTTTTTGACATCAACGGTGTTCTGACCCTGGTGGACCTGCCCGGTTACGGCTATGCCAAGGCCCCCCCCGATGTGCGCAAGCAGTGGGGTCCCATGATCGAGACCTATCTTGCCCGGCGCGGAAACCTGAGGGCCGTGGTGCTGATCCTGGACATCCGCCGCATCCCCTCGGACGGCGACCTGCAGATGCTGGGATGGCTGGAGACCTATGACATCCCGCCTATTTTCGTGCTGACCAAGTGCGACAAGCTCTCCAAGGTCGAACGTGCCAAGCAGACCGCGCTGATCGCCAGCGCCATCAAGCGAGACAGGAACGAACTGCTGCACTTTTCTGCCCTTTCCCGCGACGGGCGCGATGCCGTCTGGAAAGAGGTCCTGCGGCTGACCCTGGCGCAGGCGGAAGAACGGATTTAACCGTCAGGAAGGCATATGAAGAAGAAAACAGCGACAACGGGCGCGACGCCCGGCAGTTCCCCGGTACAGGCCATGCCAGACATGCAGAAGCGGCCGGACCACCGCCGCATACCCATCTCCAAGGTGGGGGTCAAGGACATCAGCTACCCCATCGTGGTCATGGACAAGAACCGCTCGCTCCAACACACCGTGGCGCGGGTCAACATGTACGTGGACCTGCCCCACCAGTTCAAGGGAACCCACATGAGCCGCTTCGTGGAGATCCTCAACCGCCACCGCGAGCAGATCGCCCTGGACAAGCTGGAGACGATCCTGGAGGAGATGAAGGCCAGGCTCGGGTCGGCCAGCGCCCATCTGGAGATCCAGTTCCCCTACTTCATCGACAAGCGCGCCCCGGTTTCCGGCGCCAGGAGCCTGATGGAGTACAGCTGCGAGTTCAGCGCCTCCCTGACCGACACCCTGGATTTCGTCCTGGGGGTCAGGGTGCCGCTCACCTCGCTCTGCCCCTGCAGCAGGGAACTGGCGATCCATGGCGCCCACAACCAGCGCAGTATCATGACCGTACGGGTGCGCTACCGGGATTTCATCTGGATCGAGGACCTGGTGGAGTTGATCGAGCAGTGCGGCAGCAGCCCGCTCTACTCCCTGCTGAAGAGGGTGGACGAGAAGTACGTCACCGAGCAGGCCTACGAGAACCCCCGCTTCGTGGAGGACATGGTGCGTGAGGCTTACTCCCGCCTGGCCGGGATGGAGAATATCACCTGGTTCTCGGTGGAGACGGAGAATTTCGAGTCGATCCACAACCATTCCGCCTATGCCGCCGTGGAACTGGACCGGAGAGGCTGAACAGAGGTCAGTCCCATTTCAGTACAGAGGGAAGCGCCATCATGAGACCTGTCCTGATCATAACCGCCGTCCGCCAGGAAGCGAAGCTGCTGGAAAAGGCGCTGGTGGCTGCCTCGCGGGTGAATACCCCCGCCTTCGCGACCGTGAACGGCATGCTGGGTGGCATCGCTGTGGTGATCTGCGTGGCCGGAGTCGGCAAGATCAATGCCGCGGCAGCCACTGCCGCCCTGATCGAGCGCCACAAGCCGCGACTGGTGATCAACACCGGTTGTGCCGGCGCCTATCCGGGCAGTGGGCTTGCCATCGGCGACCTGGCGGTGGCAAGCGTGGAGATCCTGGGGGACGAAGGGGCGCTCACCTCCCAGGGCTGGCTGGGACTGCGGGAGATGAAGCTTCCCTGTCTGGTGCAGGGCACCCGGCGCTACTACAACGAGATCCCGCTTTCCTGCCATGTTTCCGAAAAAGCCGTGCAGTTGGCCGACTACTGCGGCATCGGCCTGGCCAGGGGGCGCTTCGTGACCGTCTCCACCTGCAGCGGAACGACCCTCAAGGGGGAGGAACTGGTGCACCGCTTCGGCGCCCTGGCCGAGAACATGGAGGGGGGAGCCGTTGCCCTGGTCTGCCTGCGTTACGGCGTAGACTGCCTTGAGATCAGGGGGATCAGCAACCTTGTGGAGGAGCGCAACCTGGAGAACTGGGACATAACCCGGGCAGTTGAGGCTGCCCAGCGTTTCGTGCTGAAATACCTGGAGGAGATGGACCGCCCCGACTCTCCCCAGCTGCGGCACTCGGTCGTCCCCGACGTATGAGCTGAATCCCCGGAAACAGGTGCTTTCACGCCTGAAACCGTCCCTACCGTGAACGTGCTACTCCTGCCCCCCTCTTTCGTCCACCGTCTTATTCCCCGCTGTCCTGCTTCACACCGGTGTCTTTGCCGGTCCCTTCACTCTCAATCGATGTGCGCCCCTCTTTGTGCGGGGTGTGCCGCTCATGGCGTGAGATATCCCGCAACCGGTGCGTCCCCCGCTCGATCAGCCCCACGAGGGACTTCTCCCGGTGGTTGACCCGGGCTCTCCGGAACTGCGACAGCGGTTTCCCCGTCTCCACCTTGAGTGACGTACTCTTCTGAATACCCAGGACCTGGCTGGAGTAGATGCTGCGGTAGCCGACGATCAGGAAACTGACCATGCAGGCCACGGCGGCATTGGGCGCGATTCCGGCGCCGAACAGCTCCATGGCCATGACCGATGCGGCGATGGGAGTGTTTGCCGCCCCCGCCAGAACAGCGGCCATGCCGATGATAGAGAAGGTCGCGATCTGCGGCTCGTTGAACAGCGAGGCGAACAGGTTGCCGGCCGAGGCGCCGATGAACATGATCGGCGTGACCACCCCGCCGCTGCCGCCGCTGCCGAGGGTGATGGCGGTGGCAACGCTCTTCACCAGCCAGGCTTCCACCGGAAGCACCGTCCCCTTAAGCCCCGCCTCGATGGTGTCGATCCCCAGCCCCAGGTAGCTGGTGGAGAGGAACTTGCCGATCAGAGCCAATAACGTCCCCCCCAGGAGCGCCTTGGGGATCGCGTTCCCGGCGCACGGGTTGAACAGGCGCTTGCTCAACTTCATCATTTCGATGAACAGCAGGGCGATCAGGCCGCACCAGACTCCCAGCAGAAGCATCTCCGCGAAACTCCAGCCGGTGAGCCGGGGGATGGCGCTGGCCACCAGGTGGGGGTACTCAACCCCCAGCTGGGAAGCCACGTGGAAGCCGATGATGCCGGCGACAAAGGAGGGAAAGAGCACATCGTACATCATCTGGCCCAGCACCAGCACCTCCACGCCGAAGAGGGCGCCGGCGATGGGTGTGCCGAATACGGTGGCGAAACCGGCACTGATACCGCAGATGACCAGCTTGCGCTGGTCAACGTCATCCAGCCTCATGAGGCGGCCGAAGGCCGAGGCCAGGCCGGCGCCGATCTGGGCGCTGGGGCACTCCTTCCCTGCCGACCCGCCGCCGGCGATGGTGACCACCGTGGCGATCAGCTTGATCGGCAGGGAGAGAAGCGGCATCCTCCCCATGTTCTGGTGGACCGCCTCGATGATAGCGTCGGTTCCCCGACAGACGCTGGCCGGCGAAAAGCGGGTGACGAACAGGCTGCAGACGACCAGGGTAACGGGGAGCAGCAGATAATAGTCGGGGATCAGGGCAAACAGCCGGGTCGCCTGGGCCAGGGCCAAGAGAAACAGGGTTGTGCCGCATCCTGACAGGATGCCGACGATCGAGGCATAGCAGGTCCACTTGACGACGCTGGCGAGGAGGGTGAACTGTTCGGATATGTTTGGCCGCACGGGAGATCCTTGGGAACGCGAACAACCGGCGGGGAAAGGGCCGGTTGTTCGCGCTGGAGGGTGGAGATGGGCAGGGCTTTGTTGCCGGCCGCCGTCTGCTGTGATGAAGCATTGCCTTGACGAAGCGCCTGCGTGTCAATATAGTTTGTGTGACAAATTATTTGTCCCGGCAAGTGTATTTTGTCAAGGCAATTTTGGGGGAAGCTGCCATGGATGACAGGAAAGAGGTGATCGGAGATATCATCGACAATCTGAGGAGAATTTATCAGGCTGTCAGCGCGTATTCCAAGGATGTGGTCAGGGATACCGGACTGACAGCTCCCCAGCTCTGGGCGCTGAAAATCCTGAAATGCAACTCTCCCCTGAAGGTGTCTGAGCTGGCGCGTCACATGTGCCTGCATCCCGCGACGGTGGTGGGTATCCTCGATCGTCTGGAGGCCAAGGAACTGGTCTCGCGCGTACGTTCACGACAAGACCGCCGGGTGGTTGAGCTGAACCTGACCGAAGCAGGAGAAAAGATCCTTGCCCATGCTCCCGAGGTTGCCCAGTCCATGCTGATCAAGGGGTTGGATAAGCTGTCGGACGAACAGAGGCGCTGCGTCCGGGAGGGGATGGAACTGGTGGTGGGGATACTCGCCGCGGAAGGGATCAGGCCCTTGCCCCTGCAGGGATAAGGGTTCCTGGATCAGGCTGGGGAACCTACGAGCAGGGGAGGAGCTGCGGTATATCGATAATCAAGCATATACGTTCCGACGAACGACCTCCGAGCCGTGCTCCGCCCCTCCGGGGGGAGCACGGCACCGGGTATGAACCTCTGTTGCAAAGGAGTATGCATGAAGCCTCTTCGTTCACTTCGCCTGTCTTTGCGTTTCATTATTCCCCTCGTTGTGGCCCTGACCCTGTTGGCCTTTGCGGTGGTGCCGTTGGTGGAAAAGCTGTCCCTGCGCTGGTTTGTCAGGGACCTGGATATCCGCTCCCGCATGATCGCCAGCAGCATGCGGGAACCGCTGGAGGAGTTCCTGGCAACGGAAAACAGGGCCAAGATCAGGGCGCTGTTCCTGCGCGCCGCTCAGGATGAACGTCTGCTGGCCATCGGGTATTGCAATGAAGATGGGAAGCTTGTCTATCGTACCCCCAACTTTCCCGCCGCCCTCGCCTGTCCCTCTCCCCATCCGTCACTACGAGAATCCACGATCGTGTCGAATCTGCCCCAAGGGACGGTTCATGTCTCCGCCCATGCCCTGTTCCTGGAGGGAAAACCTTCCGGATGGCTGGTGCTGGTTCATGACATGAGCTTTGTCGAGCACCGCAGCGCCGAGACCCGCAAGTATATCATCGCCCTGTTTGCCGCACTCGGTGTGGTCATCTCACTGATCACGGTATTCGTGGCCCATCTGAGCTGGAGGGGCTGGATGGAAGGGGTTCGGGCCATGCTGCGTGGCGAGGGGATCCTGCGCCCGTTCGGGCAGCAGCATGTCCCGGATCCGGAACTGCAGCCCCTGGTGGGAGATCTGCGGGCACTGCTGCGGAGCATGGATGTCGAGCGCCGTTTCACAGATGACTCCACCATTACCTGGAGCCCCGATTCCCTGCGCAGTTTGTTGCATAAGCAGTTGGCCGGAGAGCGGATCATCGTGGTTTCCAATCGGGAACCCTATATCCACCAGAGGAAAGAGGGCCGCATCGAAGTTCATCGCCCCGCCAGTGGTCTGGTAACCGCTGTCGAACCGGTCATGCGCGCCTGCTCCGGGACCTGGATTGCCCACGGTAGCGGCAGTGCCGACCGGGAGACCGTCGACCGTCATGACCGGGTGGCCGTCCCGCCGGACAATCCCGAGTACCGGCTTCGCCGCATCTGGCTGACCACGGAAGAGGAAAACGGTTACTACTACGGTTTTGCCAATGAGGGGCTCTGGCCGCTCTGTCATATCGCCCATGTGCGCCCCATTTTCCGTACCAGCGACTGGCAGTCTTACGTAGCAATCAACCAGCGCTTCGCCGATGCTGTGGTTCGAGAGGCGGACAGCGACGATCCGGTGGTACTGGTACAGGATTACCACTTCGCTCTGCTGCCGGGCATGATCCGCGCGGCACTGCCCAAGGCTACCATAATCACCTTCTGGCACATTCCCTGGCCCAACCCGGAGTCGTTCGGTATTTGCCCCTGGCGGGAAGAGCTGCTGCGGGGGATGCTGGGAAGCACTATCCTCGGTTTCCACACCCCCTTCCATTGCAAGAATTTCCTTGAGACCGTTGATCGTTATCTGGAAACCCGTATCGAACATGAATCATCGACCATCTCGCGACGTGGCAATCTGACCCTGGTGGAAAGCTATCCTATCTCGATCCAGTGGCCGCCCGCCTGGGAGAAAAATCTGCCTTCCGTCGAGCAGTGCCGAAGCGAAGTGCGTGCGGCATTGGGACTTCCCGTGCACCACAGAATAGGCATCGGGGTGGATCGCCAGGACTACACCAAGGGAATCCTGGAACGGTTCCGGGCCGTGGAGAAAATGCTGGAACTGCATCCGGAACTGGTGGGCAACTTCACCCTTATCCAGATCGCCGCCCCAACCCGCTCGGCGCTTGAGGATTACCAGACATTCGAAGCACAGGTCCGCAACCTGGCCATCCGGATCAATCAGCGTTTTTCCCGTGGAAACTGGCAGCCTATCTGCCTCAAGGTCGAACATCATGAACCCGAACAGGTCAATCGATACTACCGTGCGGCGGATGTCTGTGTGGTGACCAGCCTGCACGATGGCATGAATCTGGTGGCAAAGGAGTTCGTGGCGGCCAGAGAGGATGAGCGGGGAGTGCTGGTTTTGAGCCAGTTCACCGGGGCGGCTCATGAGTTGCACGAATCCCTGATTGTCAACCCCTACCATATCGAACAGACCGCTGATGCCATCCATCGGGCGCTTACCATGCCGGAAGAGGAACAGCGCGAGCGGATGCACAGCATGCGCATGCTGGTGCGCGACTTCAACGTCTACCGCTGGGCCGGCAGGATGCTGCTGGACGCTGCCCGCATCCGGCAGCGGGAAAAGCTGGCGGCGCGCATTGGAGAACGATCATGATCCAGAACAGACCGGGACGCTATCTGCTGGACGATGCCGGATTGACGGAGCTGCGGTCATTTGTTGATGCAGGCACGCTCCTGGCTTTTGACCTTGATGGAACCCTGGCGCCAATCGTGGCCGATCCGTCGGGCATCGTGATTCCCGGCCACATCCAGGAGAGTATGGCCCGCCTCTGTGCCATGGCAACTGTCGTCATACTGACCGGCCGCGGCCGTAAGGATGCCTTATCCTTTCTCGGCTTTGAGCCGTGCATGGTTGTGGGCAATCACGGCGCGGAGGGACTGCCCGGGTGGGAGGAACGGGAGCGGGAGTTCAGGGAACTCTGCGCCGGCTGGAAGCAACAGCTTCACCTGTCTCTGGCCGGCACTTCCAGCGGCATTGTCCTTGAGGATAAAGGCTTCTCCCTGTCGCTGCACTACCGCAACGTACCCTGTCGCGACGGGGCTTTCACGGCGATCATGGAGGCGATCGGGGCACTGGTGCCCGCTCCGGAGCGGATTTCAGGCAAGTTCGTGGAGAACGTCGTGCCGCAGGGCGCGCCTCGCAAGGGACGTGCCCTGTTGGACATCATGCGCTATCTGGGCACGGGGCGGGCGTTGTATGTGGGAGACGACGCCACGGACGAGGATGTGTTCCGCCTGAGCAACGAGCGAATATTCGGCGTCAGGGTGGGTGCGAGTTCCTCGACAGCGGCAGACTATTATCTGAAAGACCAGCAGGAAATCGACCGTCTGCTCCGTGAGATCAGTGACATTCTCTCGCATCCTCCCTGCGATGCGGCTTAGGCCCTGCCCCATCCTCTCCTTCGGCGAAGCAGCTATGCTTTCCGCTAAACTCTGGCACAATTTAAAGGCAATCTCCCATGCCCCTCGCCGATCCGGGAGGCCTCCATCCGTCACCCGGAGTCGGGCAGGTGAGCATGGCGGCTGCGCAAAATGGCGAAAAGGAGGAAATCGTGAGTTTTGGAGATACGGCCCTGATCCTGCCGCTGGCCATGCTGCTGGTGGGGGTGCTGGTCCTTTTGATCATCAGGAGCACCATCCTGAGGGTCGCCCAGAGGTGGGCCCGGGAAACCAGTACCTCCATGGACGACATCCTGGTGGACTCTCTGAAGGCCCCCTCCCTGTTCTGGTGCTGCGCCATTGCCCTCTACCTGGGGCTTGAGTTGTCCCAGCTTCCTTCACGGGTCGTACAGCCGCTCAGTACGCTCATGTACGTGATCCTGATTGCATCGTTTACCCTGGCGCTGGCCAATCTCTCCGGCAGGCTGTTCCGGAACTACCTGCAGAGCTCGAACCTCCCCATTCCCTCATCGGGGCTGGCCTACGGAATCCTCAAGGGGAGCATCTACGTGGCCGGATTCCTCACTATCCTCTCCGTGCTGGGTGTCTCCATCGCCCCGCTGCTGACCGCCCTTGGGGTCGGCGGACTGGCGGTGGCACTGGCCCTGCAGGACACCCTGGCCAACCTGTTCGCCGGAGTGCACATCCTAATGGAGAAATCAATCCGCGTGGGGGATTTCATTAAGCTGGAGAGCGGACAGGAGGGGTTCGTGGATGATATAACCTGGCGGACCACCCGGCTCAGAATGCTCCCCAACAACATGGTTATCATCCCCAACAGCGCCCTCTCCAAAAGCACGCTGACCAACTACAGCCTCCCCGAGAAGCGCATGTCCTTGCTGGTCCCGGTGGGGGTCAGCTACGACTGCGACCCTGACAGGGTGGAACGGTTGCTGGTGGAGGAGGCGGTTGCGGCTGCCGGCAATGTGCCTGGACTGCGGGAGGAACCGGCTCCCTTCGTGCGCTTTATCCCCGGTTTCGGCGACAGCTCCCTGAACTTTACCCTGATCTGCCAGGTGGATGAGTTCGTCGACCAGTTCCTGGCGCAGCACGAACTGCGCAAGCGGATCTTTCGTCGCTTTCGCGACGAGGGGATCGAAATCCCCTTTCCCCAGCGTACGGTGCACATCCGTACCACTGCGGGCGCATCCTCTCCGGTACAGGAATTATGAAGCCCGAGCTGTGTGGAATAGAGGCAGAGGGGGACAGTCGCCAGGACGATACCGGCGCCTTTCCCCTGGGAGACGGCTGCACCCGTTTCCGGGTCTGGGCGCCGCGGGCGCGGGAGGTGGCACTGCTGATCGAGGAAGACGCCCGGCCGCCCATCCCCCTGGCCCACGAGGGGGACGGCTACTTCAGCAGCGTCGTCTCCGGCGTCGGCCCTGGCGCTCGCTACCGCTATTGCCTGGACCACGGGGCCGCCTTTCCCGATCCCGCCTCGCGTTTCCAGCCGCTGGGGGTGCACGGGCCATCCCAGGTGGTGGACCAGGGGTGCTACCAGTGGCATGACGGAGAGTGGCGCGGCATGCCTTTGGAGCTCTACATCATCTACGAACTGCATGTGGGCGCCTTCACCCTCCAGGGCACTTTCGACGCTGTTATTTCGCGCCTGGATTACCTGGCCGAACTGGGCGTCACCGCCCTGGAGCTGATGCCGGTGGCCCAGTTCCCGGGAGAGCGCAACTGGGGCTACGACGGCACCTTCCCCTTCGCCCCCCAGAACAGCTACGGCGGCCCGGAGGGGCTGAAAAGGCTGGTGGACGCCTGCCACGGCCGGGGCATGGCGGTGATCCTGGACGTGGTCTACAATCACCTGGGGCCGGAAGGAAACTACCTGCACCCCTATGGTCCCTACTTCACCGACCGCTACCGCACCCCCTGGGGAGATGCGGTCAACTTCGACGGACCGGACAGCGACCCGGTCCGGCACTACGTCATCTCCAGCGCCCTGCAGTGGGTGGTGGACTACCACCTGGATGCCCTGCGGCTGGACGCCATCCATGGTATATTTGATTTCGGCGCTCGGCACATCCTGGGGGAACTGGCCTGTGAGCTGCACCGCCGGCAGGAAGCCCTGGGCCGCCCCGTGCACCTGATCGCCGAAAGCGATCTGAACGACACTCGGGTGATCCTCCCCCCGGAGCGGGGAGGGCATGGCCTCGATGCCCAGTGGAACGACGATTTCCACCATACCCTGACCGCCCTTCTGACCGGCGAGCGGAGCGGCTACTATGCCGACTTCGGCTCCTTCGGCCAACTGGTCAAGGCCTTTGAGCAGGGCTTCGTGCTGAGCGGCGGCTATTCTGTTTTCAGGAGGCGCCGCCATGGCAGCTCTTCGGCCGACTGTCCCCCCTCCAGGCTGGTGGTCTTCTCCCAGAACCACGACCAGGTGGGCAACCGCATGGCCGGTGACCGGCCCCATGAACGGCTCGACCCTGCCCGGCTCAGGCTGGCGGCCGCGGCGGTGCTGCTCTCCCCCTGCCTGCCGCTGATCTTCATGGGCGAGGAGTATGCAGATCCGGCCCCCTTCCCCTATTTCATCAGTCACGGCGACCCCGGACTGGTGGCGGCGGTGCGCGAGGGGCGGCGCAGGGAGTTCGCCTCCTTCATGCATCAGGGGGAGATGCCCGACCCCCAGGATGAGGCCACCTTCCGCTCGGCCCGGCTGGACCTCGGCCTGCACCGCGTCGGCGAGCATGCCCGGCTGTTCGCCTTCTACCGGGAGCTGATCCGGCTGCGCAAGGAACTCCTGCCGGTGTCGCGCTTCCGGGATGGGGAGATGGCCCTTGCGGCCGATGAGGGGCGCCAGATCGTGAGCATCGTGCGCCACGCCTCCTGGGGGCGGCTGCTCTGCCTGCTCAATTTCAGCTCCACCAGTCAGTACGTTTGCTTGCCCGACGGGGAATGGTTCCCCTTGCTGGATTCCGTAGCCTTGGAATTTCCGTCTGATCGTTCCTGCTGCGCAGGAAGCACAGCCGGTGGGACGCGACTGCTACTCGCTCCCTTCGGCGTGGCACTATTCGGGAAAGGATGATTGTGGAACGGTTCGTCTGCATCCATGGCCATTTCTACCAGCCCCCACGGGAAAACCCCTGGCTTGAGGTCGTCGAGATTCAGGATTCAGCCTATCCCTACCATGACTGGAACGAGCGCATCACCGCCGAGTGCTATGCACCCAACACAGCCGCACGGAATCTGGATGGCGAGGGGAACATCATGGGCATCGTCAGCAACTATGCCCGGATCAGCTTCAATTTCGGCCCGACCCTTCTCTCGTGGATGGAACGTTTCTCTCCCGAAACCTACCGGGCGATCTTGGCGGCGGACCAGCAGAGCATCAGCTGGCGTTCCGGACATGGCGCAGCCCTGGCCCAGGTGTACAACCACATGGTCATGCCCCTGGCAACTCTGGCCGACAAGCGGACCCAGGTGCGCTGGGGGATCGAGGATTTCCGGCATCGTTTCCGGCGCCTTCCCGAAGGGATGTGGCTGGCGGAGACCGCCGCGGATACGGAAACCCTGGAGGTGCTGGCCGAGGAGGGGATCCGCTTCACCATCCTGGCCCCCCGCCAAGCCGCGCGGGTCAGGAGAATAGGCGCCGAAAGGTGGAAGGATGTGGGCGGCTCACGCATCGACCCTTCGCGCCCCTATCTCTGCCGGCTTCCCTCCGGCCGTTCCATCGTGCTCTTCTTCTACGACGGCCCCATTTCCCAGGCGGTGGCTTTTGAAAAACTGCTCGACAGCGGAGAGCAGTTCGCTGCCCGTTTGATGTCCGGATTTTCGGCTCACCGTAGTCATCCCCAGCTGGTGCACATCGCCACCGATGGCGAGACCTACGGCCATCACCACCAGTTCGGCGAAATGGCGCTGGGGCATGCCTTGGACCAGATCGAACTGAACGGGCTGGCCCGTCTGACCAACTACGGCGAGTATCTGGAGCTTCATCCCCCCACCCACGAGGTGCGGATTGTCGAGAACGGCTCCTGGAGCTGCGTGCATGGTATCGAGCGTTGGAGGAACGACTGTGGCTGCAACTCTGGCGGAAACCACGGCTGGAACCAGCGATGGCGCCGCCCCCTGCGGGATGCTCTGGACTGGCTCAGGGGGGAACTGGCGCTCTGCTTTGAGCGGGAAGCTTCCGGCTACCTGCGGGACCCGTGGGGGGCGCGCGACGACTACATCCGGGTCATGCTGGACCGCTCCGAGGACAACGTGGCCGCCTTCCTGAACAGGCATTCCCGGTGTCCACTGGGCGAGGGGGATACGGTGGTGCTGCTCCGGCTTCTGGAGATGCAGCGTCACTCACTCCTCATGTATACCAGCTGCGGATGGTTCTTTGACGAACTGTCGGGGCTGGAGACGGTTCAGATTCTCCAGTATGCCGGACGGGCCGTGCAACTTGCTGAAATGCAGCACTGCCAGTCCATCAAGGGTGCCTTTCTGGAGCGACTGGCTCTGGCCGCCAGCAATCTGGCGGAATGGGGGACCGGGGCCGATATTTACGCCCGCTGCGTGGAACCGGCCCGGGTCGATCTGATCCGGGTCGGCGCCCATTACGCCGTCAGCTCTGTCTTCGAAGAGTACGGTGAGGTGACCGAGATCTTCAGTTACCGCATCCTGCGGGAGGAACTGCTGGTTCTGTCGTCCGGCCCCATGAAGTTGGCGCTGGGAAAGGTGTTCATTCGCTCCTCCATTACCCGCTCCTCTGACAGGGTCAGCTTCTGCACCCTCTCCTTTGGCGGTCACGCCCTGAACTGCGGCGTGCGCTCCTTCCTGGGGAAAGAGGCCTACCAGGCCATGAAAAAGGAGGTTGTCGGCGCCTTCGACTGCGCCGATTTTGCCGCCATTATCAGACTGTTGGATATCCATTTCGGCATGCACACCTACTCCCTCAGGGATCTGTTCCGGGATGAACAGCGCCACATCCTGAACCTGATCATCGCCGGTACGCTTCAGGAGTTCGAGGACAGGTTTTTCACCCTCTTCGAAAACAACCGCAGACTGATGAGCGTCCTGAGGGAAACCGGCATGCCGGTGCCGCGCTGCTTTATGACGACCGCAGAGACGGCCCTCAACCAGGAGCTGCAGAAGATATTCACCGCGGACATCATTCATATGGAGCATCTCAGGGAGGTGGTCAGAGCGGTCGGTGAATGGTGCGTGGCCGTGGATGACGTGAGACTGGAATTCATCATCCGCCGCAGGCTGGAAGGGGCCATGCTGGCGCTCCTGGAGAAACCGGAAGATGCGTCTCTCATGACGGTGGTGCTGCAGCTGGTGGAAGCTATTACGGCTCTGCCGCTCAGGGTAAACCTGTGGCAGACACAGAACCTGTTTGCTGCCATGCTGCGCTCGAATGCGGGTGAGCTCAGAGCTGCTGACGGCGGAGAGGATACCCGCGGTTCCTGGCGCAGTGCGATCCACAAACTTGGCAGGCTGTTGTATTTCAATGTTCCGGAACTGCTGGCGGCGACGGAGGGAGATTCGTGAAGGGCACGGGACTGAGGATACCGCTGGCGACCTACCGGCTGCAGTTCAACGCCGCTTTCCGCTTCAACGATGCGCGGGAGATCGTTCCCTACCTGCACGCACTGGGTATCAGCGACATCTACGCCTCGCCCTACTTCAAGGCCCATCCGGGCAGCCCGCACGGCTACGACATACATGACCACAACTGCCTCAACCCGGAGATAGGCTCTCCCGAGGAGTACGGCGAGATGGTCGATGAGCTGAAGCGCCGGGGCATGGGGCAGATACTGGATATCGTGCCCAACCACATGTGCATCGAGGGGCAGGGCAACGCCTACTGGATGGATGTGCTGGAAAACGGCCCCAGTTCCCCCTTTGCGGACTTTTTCGACATCGACTGGCACCCGGTCAAGCAGGAGCTGGAAAACAAGATCCTGATCCCGATCCTGGGCGACCAGTACGGCACGGTGCTGGAAAACGGGGAACTGTGCCTCTGCTTCGACGAGGGCTCCTTCTTCGTCTCCTACTACGACCACAGGCTGCCCGTCATCCCCAAGACCTACAGCCATATGCTGGCCCTGGGGATTGACGCCCTGGAGGAGGAACTGGGAACCGCCGCCCCCCAGTTCCAGGAGCTTCTGAGTATCATCACCTCCCTCGGTCACCTGCCACCGGTTAACGAGCAGGTTCCCGAGCGTATCGTTGAGCGCTACCGGGAGAAGGAGGTGGTCAAGCGCCGCCTGTGGAGCCTGTACCAGAACAGCGACGCGATCAGGGAGTTTGTTCAGCGCAATCTGACGCTGTTCAACGGAACCAGGGGCAATCCGCGCAGCTATGATCTGCTGGACGCACTGTTGCGGGAGCAGGTCTACCGTATCTCCCACTGGCGCGTTGCTACGGAGGAGATCAACTATCGCCGGTTCTTCGATATCAACTCCCTGGGCGCCATCAGGATGGAGGATCCGCGGGTCTTTGCCGAAACCCACCGGCTGATCTTCGAGCTGGTGGGGTCGGGCAACGTCAGCGGCCTGCGCGTTGATCACGCCGACGGCCTGCGGGATCCGGAGGAGTATTTCCGCAGGCTCCAGTCGGCCTGTTTCGCGCGCCTGTATCGCTTCCCCCGCGAAGAGACCGGATCCGCGGGGGAAGGGGGCCGGGATGCGGCAGCCGACGCGCATGATGCCTATGAACGCGTCATGGCTCAGGATCCATTCCCCCCCCCTTTTTACATCGTGGGTGAGAAGATCCTGCTCAAGGGGGAGAGCCTGCCGGACAGCTGGCAGGTTTTCAGCACCACCGGCTACGAATTCGCCAACCAGGTCAACGGCCTGTTCGTGGAAACCTCCAATGCCAAGGTCTTCGAGACACTGTATACACGCTTCCTGCAGCACCGCATAGACTTCCGCGATGCGGTGTACGAGAAAAAGAAGCTGGTTATGCAGGTGTCCATGTCCAGCGAGATCAACACCCTGGGCCACTACCTGAACAGGCTGTCGGAGCAGAACCGGCATACCCGGGATTTCACTCTCAACAGCCTGATCAAGGCCATCGTCGAGGTGATTGCCTTCTTTCCGGTGTACCGCACCTACATCAACGGCTTCGAGGTTATGGAGCGGGACCGCCAGTACATCGAGTCGGCCGTCGGCCGGGCAAAGCGCAAGAACCCGGCCATCAGCGACTCGGTGTTCGATTTCGTCAGGGACATGCTGCTGCTGCGCTTCCCCGAAACTCTGGACGCTGAACAGCGCCAGGCCTGGCTGGATTTCGTGCTGCGCTTCCAGCAGCTCACCGGTCCGGTCATGGCCAAGGGGGTGGAGGACACCGCCTTTTACCTCTACAACCGGCTGGTCTCCCTGAATGAGGTGGGGGGCAGCCCGGAGCGGTTCGGCACCACCCTGGAGGCTTTCCACGGCCTGAACCTGAAGCGCTGCAAGCAGCGCCCCCTGTCCATGCTGGCCACCTCGACCCACGACACCAAGCGCAGCGAAGACGTGCGCGCCCGCATCAACGTGCTCTCGGAGATCCCCGACCTGTGGCGGGAGGGGCTCACCCGCTGGAGTCGTCAGAACCGCCGGCACAAGATCATCGTGGACGGGAAACCGGCGCCCAGCCGCAACGAGGAGTACCTGCTTTACCAGACCCTGGTGGGGGCCTGGCCCTTGTGCGGGAACGGGGATGACGAATTCCGGAGTTTCCGCCTGCGCATCAGGGAGTACATGCTCAAGGCCATGCGCGAGGCCAAGGTCCATACCAGCTGGATCAGCCCCAACTCGCCCCACGAGGATGCGGTGCTGCGCTTCATCGACCTGATCCTGGACGATTCCGGCCACAACTCCTTCCTGCGCGATTTTTCCTCTTTCCAGACCCTGACCGCCGCCTGCGGCATCTTCAACTCCCTCTCCCAGACCCTGCTCAAGATCTGCTCGCCCGGCATCCCCGACTTTTACCAGGGAAGCGAGATGTGGGACTTCAGCCTGGTGGATCCCGACAACCGCCGTCCGGTGGATTTCAGCCTGAGAAGGGCGGCACTGGACGACCTGCTGCGCAGGGAGGCTGAACATGGCCCGCTGGAGACCGCCCGCCACCTGCTGGCCTGCCGCCGGGACGGGCGCGTCAAGTTGCATCTGATCCGCAAGGCGCTGGCCTTCCGCCGCGACAATCGCGCCCTGTTCGAATCGGGGCGCTACCAGCCCCTGACGGTGGAGGGGGGCCTCCAGGAGCATGTCTGCGCATTCCTGCGTTCGTTCAACGGCGTTTCGGCCCTGGTGGTTGTGCCCCGTTTCTGCAGCCGCCTGGTCGGCGCCGGCGGAGCCCTTCCGCTGGGGATGGAACTGTGGCGTGACACCCGGGTCATGCTCCCCCGCGAGAGCGCGTTGCTCCGTTACCGCAACATCTTTACTTCTGAATTCCTCACGCCGGCCCTGGGAGAGCAGGGACTGAGCCTTGCCCTGGGGGAAATCCTCGCCGCGTACCCCGTGGCCCTGCTGGATCGAGGTGGCGCTTGATCCTGAACCCTGCCGTTTCAACCCTCATCCGTTTGCTCGTCTCCCTGGTTTCGAGATTCATCCCCCCGGCGCGGCGCTGTGTCACGCAGGCTTTTCGCGCCGCGCTGCTCGGCCTCTTCCTCGCGCCCCCCCTCTTCGCCTCCCCGGCGGTGGAGGTCGTTGTGAGCGGTATCGAGGGTGAGGCCCGGGAAAATGTGCGCCAGTGGCTGGCTCTGCCTGATGAGCTTGCCGGCGGGGACTCCGTTGACCGCCTTTGGCTTGAGCGTTTCGCACGACAGGCGGTTGACAGGGCCAAAACCGCCCTTGAGCCGTTCGGCTACTATAACGCCCGGGTTACCGTTTCCCTGGAGGAGTCGCAGGATACGCTTCGCCTGTTGGTCAGGGTCGTAGCGGGCGAAGCGGTGCGCCTGAGCGAGGTGCGGGTGAGCGTGACCGGCCCCGGCGGTGGGGAACGCCGCCTGCGGCGCCTGGTGGATACGTTTCCCCTGAAGAAGGGGGATGTGCTGCTGCACCAGAAATACGAGGAGGCCAAGGCCGCCCTCCTCTCCCGGGCCCAGGAACTGGGCTACCTGGACGCGGCCTACGGGCGGCACGAGATACGCATCGAAGAAAGCGCCACCAGCGCCGTCATTCATCTGGCTCTGGATACGGGCGGGAGGTATGCTTTCGGCGAGACGAGCATCAAGGGGGCGCCCGACTATCCGGACGGCTTCCTGCGACGCCACCTGAGCTATGGCGCCGGCGATGCCTTCTCCCATTCCCGTCTGGGCGAGACCCAGCGCAACTTCACCAACTCTGAGCGCTTCCGGGATGTGCTGGTCACGGCCGGCACACCCGACAGCGCAACCCAGCGGGTGCCGATCATCGTGCAGCTGAACGAAGCCCCCCGCATCACCCTGCGGCCGGGCGTCGGCTACGGCACCGATACCGGCGGCCGCTTCACCCTCCGCTATCGCGACCTGAACCTGTTCCACCTGGGGCATGAACTGAACTCCCAGCTGTACCTGGCCGAGCGGCTCCAGGGGCTGGTGGTCGGCTATGTCCGGCCCAGCCCGCGGGACATCAGGACCGCCACGACGCTGCAGCTGAACGTGCAGCAGGAAGATACGGACAGTTATTTCAGCAGGATACTGGCCATGGAGCTGGCCCGCACCCACGGTTTCGGCAGGAGGATACTGGGCACGGCCTATGTCAGGGGGCAGTACGAGGATTATGAGGTGGGTGACCAGGATGATAGCGCACGCCTCCTGCTGCCGGGCCTGCGCCTGTCCGTTGACCGTTACGACAACCCGCTGCGTCCCCGGCGGGGATACCGCTACGGACTTGAGCTGCGCGGGACGCACCGCCTGCTGGGCTCGGACACGGAGCTTGTGCAGTTCCTGGCCGGGGGGAGTCATGTGCTGGCGCTCCCCGGGCGCTTTTCCCTGCGTACGCGGGCCGATGGGGGGACAACCCTGCTGAGCGACCATATGCGCGCCATTCCCCCGACCCTGCGCTTCTTTGCCGGCGGAGACCGGAGCGTGCGCGGCTACTCCTACAAATCCCTGGGCCCCCGTGACAGTTCGGGAGATGTGGTGGGGGGCAGGCAGATGCTGGTTGGCAGTGTCGAACTGGAGCGGGCACTCTTCCAGAGCTGGGGCCTGTCCGTCTTCTTCGATGCCGGTAACGCCTTCGACTCGCTCGGCTCACTCAAGCTGTATCAGGGGGCGGGGTTCGGCCTGCACTACTACTCCCCTGTCGGCGCCCTGAACCTTTCCCTGGCCCGCCCGCTCAACGGCCGATCTTCGTCGCTGCACGTTCATTTTACCGTGGGGTTCGAGCTGTGAGGCGGCTGATGGCACGGCTCTCCCTGGCTCTCCTGGCCTGCGCCCTGGTCGTTGCCATTGTGGCCGGCGCCGCCTGGGTCGTCTCCACGCCCCGGGGCGCCTGCTGGCTGATCAACTCCTTGGACAGCCTGAGCGATGGCGCATTCTCGGCCGGGAGCGTCTCGGGGAGGCTTCGCGGACGTCTGCTGCTGGAGCGGGTGCGGTTGTCAGTGGGCCGGCAGCTGCTGGAGGTGGAGAGGCTTGAGCTGCGCTGGAAGCCGGAGCTGCTCCTGGCAGGCACCATTGCCGTGCAGGAGCTGAACCTGGACGGCGTTCATATCCAGGACGATACCCCTCCCGACGACAAGCCGCTGGATCTGGCCTGGCCGCGCATACCCGAGTGGGGCCGCTTGCTGGATGTCGTCATCTCCCGCTTGCGGGTAACGGATCTTGACTATCGCCGGCTGCGGGAACAGCCGCTGCGACTGGACTCCGCCGGCTTTTCCATGGTCTGGCGGGACGACCAGCTCTCCCTGGGCGCACTCTCGCTGGCGCTGCCCGCGGGACGGGTGGGGGGAACCGTCTCGGCCGGCTTCGGCAGCCCGTCGATCAGGGCGGAGCTGTCCGCCTCCCTGGCGCGGCCGGTGGGGGAGATGGACCGCTTCCAGCTGCGGATTGAACCGGGGTCCAGGGGGGAGGGGGAGCAACTTGCCGGGACGGTCAGCCTGACAGGCGGCACGGCCAGGGCGAGGAGGGGCGGGCTGACGGGAGAGCTGGGCATGACGCGCACCGGCTTCAACCTGCGCCGGATGCGCCTGGAGATGCCGGGCAGGAGGGGCACGCTGACCGTCGATGGCTCCCTGGCCCTGAATGCTCCGCAACCGCTCCTGTCGCTGCGCATGGCGCTCGCGGGGCTCGACCTCGCCCCTGAGCTGCATCTGGCGACCAACCTGTCGGGAACCCTCCGCCTGAGGGGAACCCTGGACAGCTATCAGGGGGACCTCACCCTTGCCAACCAGGGGGCGGGGTGGCGGACGGTCAGGCTCTCCGCATCCTGCCGTGGCACGCGGCACGCTCTGCGGCTGGCGCCGTTGAAGGCCGCGATCCTGGACGGATCCCTGGGGGGAAGCCTGGATATGCAATGGCGCGACGGCTTTGCCCTGAACGGGGAGCTCAGCGCCAGAAATCTCAACCCCGCCCGCATCGACCCGACCTGGAAGGGAGTGCTGAATGTGGCGCTGACGGCCGCCATGGCCTGGCCCGAGAGCGGCCAGCCCGCCGGGCGGGTCAGCGCCTCCCTGCTGAAGAGCCGTCTGCATGGCCAGACCCTGACCGGCGAGCTGCGGGCCGCTCTCGGCGGCGGCGATGTCAGTCTTGGCCGCCTGCTGCTGTCGGGTAACGGCTTTGACCTGCATGCCCGGGGGACGCTGAGCCGGAAAATTGACCTGGTTGCCCGCATCAGCGAGCTTTCCCGGCTGATACCGGGCACGGAGGGGAGGTTCGGGGCCGATGGCTGGCTGGCCCTGAACGGAGGTCGGGTCAGCGGCGCCATCAGCGGAACAGGGAGCGGGCTGGCCTGGGCCGGGATGCGTGTGGCCGCGGCCCGCCTGAACGCCCGCCTGGGGCGCGGGGCGGGCTATCCCCTTCATCTGGAGGCAGAGCTCAAGGAGCTGAGCCGCGACACTATCAGGCTGAACAGCGTCACGCTCAGGGGGGACGGCACCCTCTCCCGCCACGACCTGAACGCTACCCTGCGCTCCGGCGGCGCTGAGGCCAGGCTGACCCTGGCCGCCGGCTACGGTGATGCCGGATGGCGGGGGACCATCAGCCGGCTGGCCGGCAGGGACGCTGCCGGTCCCTGGGCCCTGAGCGCACCGGCGAGTTTTAGCATCGGCTCCGGGAGGTTCTTCCTCTCCCCCCTGAGGCTCAGCGCAGGCACGGCCGAATATCTCCAGCTTTCCGCCGATCTGGCCGCGAATCCCCTGACGGGTGAGCTGCAGGCGCAGTGGGCCGGCCTGAACCTGGCGAGGCTCAATCCGTTCCTGAAGGATGGCCGGATAACGGGAAACAGCAATGGCGCGTTGCGCATGGGTTTTCTGCCCGCTCAACGGCTTTCCCTTGCCGGGAACGTCCTTGCCAGCGGGACCGTTGTCGCCGGGGGGAGGAGCATGACCTTCTCCAGTAGCCTGCTGACCGTAAACGGCGGCGACCGGGGATTGCGGCTGGATATGGAGCTGGCCACGGCGACCGGCGGGAGCCTGCGAGGCAGCTTCTCCTCGTCCGCTCCCCTGACCCTGGCCTTGCCGGAACAGGGAACGCTGGCCGCGGAGCTGGAGGGAATCGAGCTGGGGCCGCTCAAGGCCTGGCTCCCCACCGGCACCGTTGTCGAGGGGCGCCTCAGCGGGCGGGTGGACGGAACAACCCTGGCGGGGCAACGCTTCCAGCTGAACGGCAGCGCCCAGCTTTCCGGGGGGAGCGTGCGGCGGGCCACTCCCGATGGCGAGATGAAGCTGATCTTCAGGACGGCTGCGCTCAGCTGGGCCTGGCACGGGGAGGCGCTCTCCGGCGAGCTCTCCCTGGTCATGGAGCAGTACGGTCAGCTCCGGGCGGATTTCCGGCTGCCGGTGGCGGCGCGGCTGCCGGTGGTTCCCAATCCCCGCGCCCCCCTGAGTGTCTCGCTGGACGGACGATTCCAGGAAAAGGGGATGCTGGCCGCACTGTTTCCGGGAGTGCTCCGGGAAACCAGCGGGGAACTGGATGCCCACTGCCGCATCGGCGGCAGCTGGGACGCGCCCCAGCTGGAGGGGAGTCTGAACCTTGCCCGGGCCGGGGCCTATCTGCCCAGCGCGGGCATTCATCTGAAGGATGTCCAGCTCAGTGCACGGCTTGAACGGGACCTGATCCAGATCGATTCCCTGCGGGCCGTATCGGGGCCGGGCCAGATCAGCGCCACGGCGCGCATCACCCTGGCTGACTGGCGGGTGAGCGGCCTGAAGGGGACCATACGGGGCGAGAATTTCCAGGCGGTCAGCTTCCCCGAGCTGCACATGCTGGGGTCGCCGGACCTGAGCTTTGAGGGGACTCCCCAGCGGCTCACCGTGCGCGGAGAGCTGCGCATACCCGAGATGCGCATCAACGGCGCCTCCTCCCGTACCCTCGTCTCGCCCAGCAGCGACGTGATCAGGGAGGGGAACATCGCGCCGGCAGCCACGGAATCGCCCCTCGTCCTTGACGCCCGGGTGCGGGTGCTCTTGGGGGAACGGGTCACGGTCAAGGCCTCCGGAATCGACGCCAGCCTGGGTGGCAGCATGGATCTGGCCATGAACGGGCTGGACAGGATTACCAGCAGCGGCGAAATCAGGGTGGTCAAGGGACGCTTCCGCACCTACGGCGTGAACCTGGACATCGTCCGCGGCCGCCTGTTCTTCACCGGCGGCCCCATCCATCGACCGACCCTGGATTTTCTGGCCCTGCGTACCGTCGGTGACGTGCGGGCCGGCGTGACGGTCGCGGGAACCCTGCAGAGGCCGGTCACCAGGCTCTACTCCGAGCCGGCCATGCAGGACACGGATATCCTGGCCTATGTGGTGCTCGGCCACCCCATGGGCAGTAACGGCAGCCAAACCAACCTGATGGCCAAGGCTGCCGGCGCCCTGCTCGGCTCCAGCCAGGCGTCGGTCCTGTTCGATCGCATCAGGGACCAGCTGGGGCTGAGCAGCCTGGAGGTTCAGGATGACGGGGGGGTAAGCGGCACCATGGGCTACAAGCCGCTGCAGGTGACCCCTCCCGGAAGCGTGGCAAGCACGCAGCAGGGGAGCGTCGCCGATACGGCCCTCAGTGTGGGCAAGTATCTGACACCAAAGCTCTACATCAGTTACGGCAGATCATTGTTCACCGGAAGCAATCTGGTCAGGTTACGGTACGATATCTTCAGGAACTGGCAGATCGAGACCCAGGCTGGCAACGAGAGCAGCGTCGATCTCTACTACAAGCTGGAGTTCAGGTGACGGCCTGCTGCGGTGAACTGGATAAAGGAGTCTCATATGCTCAACAGACGAGGGTGCGGGGTCCTGCTGCATCCGACCTCCCTGCCCGGCCCCGGCGGGATCGGCTCGCTGGGGGTGCATGGCCGGCGTTTCGTGGACCTTTTGTGCGACATGGGCATGTCCTACTGGCAGGTTCTGCCGCTCACGCCCCCTGCCTGCGGCAATTCCCCCTATTCCGCCTTTAGCGCCTTTGCCGGCAACCCGCTGCTGATCGACCTGGAACGGGTGGCGGAGGAGGGGGATCTGGGCTCCGCCGACCAGGGGGAGGGGTATCCCGAGGGGTATGTGGATTTCGGCGCCGTTATCCTGCGCAAGACGGAACTGCTGCGGCGGGCGGGGGAGGCCTTCCTGGCCCGGGGGGACGCGGGGCGCACGGCGGAATTCCGGGAGTTTTGCGCCAACACTCCCTGGCTGGAGGATTATGCCCTCTTCATGGCGCTCAAGCACCGCTTTCAGGGCAAGGTATGGAATCACTGGCCCGAGGGGCTCGCCCGCATCACCCCCCGGGCGCGCCGCCAGCAGGGGGAATGGCTCCGCCACGACATGCAGCTGCAGAGCTATCTGCAGTGGCAGTGTGCGCGGCAGTGGCAGGAGCTGCGCCGTTACGCCAACCGGCGGGGAATAGCCATCATCGGCGACATCCCCATCTTTGTGGCCTACGATTCGGCTGATGTGTGGGGCGAGCGCGGGCTGTTCCTGCTGGACCGGGAGGGCGATCCGACGGTGGTGGCCGGCGTTCCCCCCGACTACTTCAGCGCCACCGGCCAGTTGTGGGGCAATCCGCTCTACGACTGGGAGGCCATGGAGCGGGACGGATACGGGTGGTGGATCCGGCGCTTCCGGGCCAGCCTGGAGCTCTTCGACATTGTCCGGGTGGACCACTTCCGCGGGTTCGAGGCTGCCTGGCAGGTGCCGGCCGGCGCCACCACGGCCCGTGGGGGACGCTGGGTCAAAGGGCCGGGGGAGTTGTTGTTCGACCGTCTGCGGGACGTACTGGGGGAGCTTCCGGTCATTGCCGAAGATTTGGGGGTGATCACGCCGGAGGTGCTGGCGCTCAGGGACCGCTACCGCTTCCCCGGCATGAAGATCCTGCAGTTCGCCTTCGACGCCGACCTGGACGACCGGGACCTGCCCCACAATCACGTCCCCCATGGCGTGGTGTTTACCGGCACGCATGACAACGACACCACCAGGGGGTGGTGCGAATCCCGCTCGGCCGCGGAGCTGGAGGAGATGGCCGCCTACCTGGGCACGGCCGGGGACGACTGCCCCGGCGACCTGATGCGCGCCGCGCTCATGTCCGTGGCCAACACCGCCATCCTGCCGCTGCAGGATATCCTCGGCCTGGACAGCGGGGCACGCATGAACATTCCCGGCACCCCCTGGGGCAACTGGGAGTGGCGCTTCACCTGGGAGATGATTCCGGAGGGGCTGGCGGCCTCGCTGCGCAGCCGGCTGGAACGCTACGGCAGGGCACGGCATGGAGGAAACGATCATGGGACATGAGGACGCGTTGCTCGAGGACAACCCCTTCTGGTACCGGGATGCCATTATCTATCAGCTGCACATCAAGGCCTTCGCCGATTCCGATGCCGACGGCATGGGCGATTTCCGCGGCCTCATCTCCAGGCTGGACTACCTGCAGCAGCTGGGGGTCACGGCCATCTGGCTGCTCCCCTTCTATCCATCCCCCTTGCGGGATGACGGCTACGACATTTCCGACTACTACACCGTCAATCCCAGCTACAACAGCCTGCGGGAGTTCAAGCAGCTTCTGCGCGCGGCCCACGCCCGCGGCCTCAGGGTGATCACCGAGCTGGTGCTCAACCACACCTCGGACCAGCACCCCTGGTTCCAGCGTGCCCGCCGCGCCCCCCCCGGATCGGCCCACCGCGACTTCTACGTCTGGAGCGACACCCCGGAGAAGTACGCCGAGGCGCGGATCATCTTCCAGGACTTCGAGGCCTCCAACTGGACCTGGGACCCCCTGGCCAAGGCCTATTACTGGCACCGTTTCTACTCCCACCAGCCTGATCTGAATTTCGACAACCCCCGGGTGCAGGCGGAGATGCTCAAGGTGATCGACTTCTGGATGCGGCTGGGGGTTGACGGGGTCAGGCTGGACGCGGTCCCCTACCTGTTCGAGCGGGAGGGGACCAACTGCGAGAACCTCCCCCAGACCCACGCCTTCCTGAAGAAGCTGCGCGCCCATCTGGACGCCTGCTTCAAAAACCGCATGCTGCTCTCCGAGGCCAACCAGTGGCCGGAGGATGCCGCCGCCTATTTCGGCGCCGGGGACGAGAGCAACATGGCCTTCCATTTTCCGCTCATGCCGCGCATGTTCATGGCCATCGAGATGGAGGACCGCTTCCCCATCGTCGACATCCTGGATCAGACCCCGGCCATTCCCGAGGGGTGTCAGTGGGCCATCTTCCTGCGCAACCACGACGAGTTGACCCTGGAAATGGTGACCGACGAGGAACGGGACTACATGTACCGGGTGTATGCCTCGGACCCGCGGGCGCGCATCAACCTGGGCATCCGCCGTCGCCTGGCGCCGCTCATGGGCAATAACCGCCGCAAGATCGAGCTGATGAACATCCTGCTCTTCTCCCTGCCCGGCACCCCCATCATCTACTACGGCGATGAGCTGGGCATGGGCGACAACTACTTCCTGGGCGATCGCAACGGCGTGCGCACCCCCATGCAGTGGAACCCGGACAGAAACGCCGGTTTCTCCATGGCCAGCCCCCAGCAGCTCTACCTGCCGGTGATCATCGAGCCTGAATACAACTTCGAGTCCATAAACGTGGAGAACCAGGAGCGCAACCCCACCTCCCTGCTCTGGTGGATGCGCCGCACCATCGCCATGCGCAAGCGCTACAAGGCCTTCGGCTGCGGCAGCCTGGAGATGCTGGCCTCGGACAACCCCAAGATGTTGACCTTCACCCGCTGTTACGAGGATGAAAAGATCCTGGTGGTGATCAACCTGTCGCGCTTCTCCCAGACTGTTTCCGTGGACCTGTCGCGTCATGCGGGCATGGTCCCCGAAGAGCTGTTCAGCCGCAACCGCTTCCCCGTGATCCAGGAGACCCGCTACCACTTCACCGCCGGTCCCCACGACCATTTCTGGTTCGTGCTGCGGGGCGCCGAACCCCGGGGCGAAACCGGCGAAGAGGTTCAGAGGCTCCGCCTGCGCGAGGGGCGTCCCTGGTGGGACGTGCTCAAGGGCAAGGCCGGGGAGCGGTTCTGCACTGCGATCATCCCCCGTTACCTGCAGCGGGTCTGCTGGTTCTTCGGTAAGGGACGGGTGATCAGCCAGATCAACGTGATTGACACCTGCCAGCTCAAACAGGACGACGAGCTGTTCCTGCTGGCCTTTGTCCAGGTCAGCTACACCGAGGGGGTGCCCGAGGTCTACCAGATTCCCCTGACCTGGCTCTCCCACGAACGGGTGCAGTCTTTAACCGACCGCCATCCGCTTCTCGTTATCTGCCCGCTCATGCTGGGAGATGTGGAAGGGGTGCTGTGCGATGCCGTCTATTTCGAGGAATTCCGCCAACTGCTGCTCGGCCTGATGAGCTCCCGCGCGACGCTGCACGGTGCCAGCGGTTCCCTGCTGAGCGGACTGCGCGGCGGCTGCCTGACCAGGAACAACCCCTGCAGGACGGAGCTGTTTCCCAGCAGGGTGGCCTCGGTGGAACAGAGCAACACCAGCATCCTCTACGGCGACCGGCTGCTGTTCAAGATGTACCGCAAGCTGGAGTCGGGCAACAACCCCGAGCCGGAAATCCTGCGCCATCTGGCGGGGAGGAAGAAGTTCCGCAATGTGCCGCTTTATGCCGGCATGATCGAGTACCGCACCGAGGGGGGAAAAACCTATGATCTGGGCATTCTGCAGACCTATATCGCCTGCCATGGCGATGGCTGGCGCAACACCCTGACCAGCCTGTCCCAGTTCATGGAGCACCTGCTGTCCCATCGCCACGATCTGCCAAAGCTGCCGGCCCAGCTCCCCTCGCTCCTGGAGGTGGCGGACGGTGGCATTCCGGAGCAATATCGGGACCTGGTGCGCGGACTGCACCTGGAGATGGCGGTGCTGCTCGGCCGCCGCACCGCGGAGATGCACCTGGCCCTGGCAGGCACTTCAGGGGATGATGAGTGGAGTATGGAACCCTTCTCCACCCTCTATCAGCGCTCCCTGTTCCAGGCCATGCGCGGTCTTTTGCGCCGAAATTTCCTGCTGCTGACGCAAAGCCTGCAGTCGCTTCCGCCGCAGGTTCAGGCGCGGGCCGAGCGGGTCCTGGGCAGCGAGGAAGAGCTGATCGCCTGTCTGCGCACTATCACCCTGCGGCGCTTTTCCACCATGAAGAGCCGGATTCACGGTGACTTCCACCTGGGCCAGGCGCTGTTCACCGGCAAGGATTTCGCCTTCATCGATTTCGAGGGGGAGCCGTTCCATTCCCTGAGCGAGCGGCGGCTGAAACGTTCCCCCTTGCGGGATGTGGCCGGGATGATCCACTCATTCCATTTTGCCGCCATGAGCATGCTGACCCACCATGTGGCCAGCAATCCCGACGATGCCGCCCTGCTGGAACCCTGGCTGGATGCGTGGTCGGTCTATGTGGGCGGTGCCTACCTGAAGGGCTATCTGCAGGCCATGAAAAGCTCCCCCCTGCTGCCCGCCGACAGGGAGGAGCTGACCATTCTCTTGCGCTGCTTCCTGATCCAGAAGGTGGTGCATGACCTGGGGCGGGAGCTGTACAACCGCACGGGCGGGATCGATCTGATCCTGCGGGGGGTGGAGATGCTGCTGCGGGAGTGCCGCACCCCGTGAAACATGGAGAGACGCCGGACAGAAGCGCGAAAGGAGAACGGGAGATACATGAAAGTTGGTCTGATGGGATTCGGCAAGACGGGCAAGGCTGTGGCATCGGTCCTGCTGCAGAGTGACGAGGTGAAGCTCCAGTGGGTCGTGCGGAGGTCGCACAACCTGGAGCACAGGTCGGTCCCAGAATTTCTGGGCATCAACGCCAGGGATCCGGGGATGATCTACTCCTTTGAGGAGTATACGGCGCAGCAACTTTTGGACCGGCTTCCCGTGGATGTGATCATCGACTTCTCCTCGGAACAGGGGGTCGACTACTACGGTGAAGAGGCGCGCGGACGGAAGATAGCCGTGGTCAGCGCCATCTCGGAGTACTCATCCGAGAAACGGGAGTACCTGAAGTATCTGGCCGAGGAGACCAGGGTGGTCTGGTCACCCAACATCACCATCGGGATCAACTTCCTGATGATCGCGGCCAAGGTCCTGAAGAACATCGCTCCCTACACGGACATTGAAATCGTCGAGGAGCACTTCAAGGGGAAACCGGAGGTCTCGGGGACTGCCAGAAAAATCGCCTCGGCCCTTGGCCTGCCGGAGGGGGCGATCAAGACCATCCGGGCTGGCGGGATCATCGGCATCCATGAGATACTGTTCGGATTCCCCTACCAGACGGTACGCCTCAAGCATGAATCCATCACCCGTGAGGCCTTCGGCAACGGTGTGCTCTTCGCGGCACGGCACGTCATCGAGCAGGAGGCTGGCCTGTACGGCATGGAAGACCTGATGATCCCCTATTTCAACCTGGGCGGTTAGATTCTTCGTTCCGCCCCGGTTCCTCAGCTGGCGATCCCCGCTCCCCACCAGGGATTTGCGGGACAGGAGGAAGGAGAACCTGATCGTGATCACGCGTCGTTTCCTGTTCGGCATCTCTCTGGTTCTGGTCGGGGCTGCCGGCTATTGCGACATCCTTGCCGGCGGGCATGTCTCCATGCTGCTGCTCTACGCGGGCGCCGTGCTGCTCTCCGGCTGGTACTGCGGCAGGGCGGGGGGGATAATCGTTGCGATGGCCGCGACCGCCAGTTGGTTGGTGGCCAACAGGCTCCAGCAGCCTCCGGGGGAGGGGAACCTCATATTCTCCTGGAACGCCTTCAGCCGCCTGGCCATCTTCCTGCTGATCGCCTCAGCCGCATCGTCGCAGTCACGGCTGAAAAGTGCCTTGGAACGGGAGTCCCACAAAAGCGGCACCGACCGCCTGACCTGCCTGCTCAACGGGACAGCCTTCCGGGAGCGGGTGGAAGAGGAGATGGAGCGCTCCCGCCGCTACGGCCACCACTTTTCACTGGCCCTGATCGACCTGGACGAATTCCAGCAGATCAACGAGACCCGGGGCACCTCCCGCGGGGACAGGCTGCTGCAGGACACCGGCGAAGCCATCGTCCAGTGCATACGGAAGACCGACATCGCCGGACGCATCGGCGGCGACGAGTTCACGGTGCTCTTTCCGGAAACGAGCGGACCGCAGGCACGCTGCGCAATCGAGAAACTGCTCATGGCGCTGGACATGATGACCAGCCGCTCCGGCTGGCAGGTTACTGCCAGCATCGGCGTGGTCAGCTGCGCGAAGGGGGTCGAGACCTACGATGCACTTATGGACCGGGCCGCCACCATGCTGGACGCGGCCCGGGAAAAGGGAAGGAACGGGGCGGAGTTCACGGTGCTCGACTGAGCGCAGTCGTCAGGCGCATCGGGGTTTCTTTCAACCGAGAAAATGCAGTTATTCACGCGAAGTTCATGAAGAACAACAGACAGATACGTACAACACTCGAATCACCTGTTTGGCGAAGCATGGTTGTTTGGCAATTGTTTGATTTATTTGTGTTTTTTTGTCTTAGTGTGAGATTGGTTGCTGCTTATCGGTTCATCGCAGTTTATGGCGGAAGGAGCCTGTGCCCCCCAATGCAGGGAGTACCAGATACATGGATATCTTCGAAATCATTGCCGTACTGATGGTGCTGACGGCACTGTTTCGGCTTAATCAACTACCGCGTGCTGCGCATGCCGACCACCATCGGGGTCATGTTCGTCTCCCTGCTGTTCTCCCTGGGGATCGTCACCCTGAACAGGCGGTTGAAGCGCATCTATCCCGAGATCCCGGGGGATTGGTGCGGAGGGTGATTCAGGTATCTGCGATGGCAGGCGCGTGCACGCTTCATGAAGAGGCTCGGGTGCTCCCCATCCATGGGTGCCGGAAGGGAGGTTTACGAACATGCTGCGAACAGTGATCCTGTCAATACTGCTGCTGGTCATGGTCACCCTGACCGCCCAGGGGGCGCCACGCACGACGACTCCTGCTCACGGGACGGTGACGGAGAAGGAACAACCGCTCCAGCCCCCTGGCGTGGTGACCCTTGAGGGCAAACCGCTGCTGACCCTGAAAACCAGGGTGCACACCTTTTCGCCCGAGGAACGGGCCAGGGCCGTCACCAACCGGCTGGCCAAGCTGGTGCGGGACCCCCTGTTCCGGGTGGAAAACCTGATGGTGATCGATGACGAGAGCACCAGCGCCATCGTCAGCGGCGACACGATCCTCATGGCCATAAACGAGGCCGATGCCCGGGCCGAGGGCAAGTCCCGGCCGATCCTGGCACGGGAGTTCGCCGTCAGGATCCGCGCCGCCGTGGAACAACGCAACCGGGAGTACAGCGCCCATAGCCTCATGCTCGGTTCGCTGTACGCCCTGACGTCCACCCTGGCCCTGGTGGTCGCGCTCTTCCTGGTCAGGCGCTATTTCCCCCGTTTTTTGGCCACCATCCATTCCTGGCGCGGCAGCTACATCAGGAGTATTCGCATCCAGTCCATCGAACTGCTCTCCGATGAGCGCATCGCGCTCCTGATCGTCTCCTTCCTGCGCGGCTGCAGGCTGGTGTTCCTGCTGGGGCTGTTCTACCTGTACATTCCGCTGGTGCTGAGCTTCTTTCCCTGGACGCGCGGCATGGCCTCGCGGCTCTTCGACTACCTGATTACGCCGCTGGAAAGGATGGGCAGTGCCGTAATTATCTACCTGCCAAATATCTTCTTTCTGCTGGTCATCGCCCTGTTCACCCGTTACGCCATCAGGATCACCCGGTTCCTCTTCTCCGAGATAGGCAGGCAGACCATCAGTATCCCCGGATTTTTCCCGGAGTGGGCCGATCCCAGCTTCAAGATAACCCGCTTCATGATCATCTCCTTCGCGGCCGTGGTGGCCTTCCCCTACCTGCCCGGATCAAATTCCCCTGCTTTCAAAGGGGTCTCGGTCTTCCTGGGGGTGCTCTTCTCCCTCGGATCGACATCAGCCGTGGCCAACGTGGTGGCAGGGGTAATCCTGACCTACATGCGCGCCTTCAAATTGGGGGACCGGGTGAGGATCGCCGATACGGTGGGAGATGTGCTGGAGAAGAACCTGCTGGTGACCCGCGTGCGCACGATCAAGAACGTGGATATCACCATCCCCAACGCCATGGTGCTGGGCAGCCACATCATCAACTACAGCTCCAGCGCCCATGAGTGCGGCCTTGTCCTGAGCACCACGGTTACCATCGGCTACGACGCTCCCTGGCGCCAGGTTCACCAGTTGCTGATTTCGGCGGCCCGCGCCACACAGAATATCCTGGAGTCTCCGGCGCCCTTCGTGCTCCAGACCGCCCTGAACGATTTCTACGTCAGCTACGAGATCAACGCCTACACCGACAAGCCCAATGCCATGGCGCGGATCTATTCCGAATTGCACCAGAACATCCAGGACGCCTTCAACGAGGCCGGAATCGAGATCATGTCACCCCACTACTCCACGCTGCGGGACGGCAACCGGACCACCATTCCCGATGCCTACCTGGCCAGGGACTACCGGGAGCCCTCTTTTCGTGTTACAAGGGTGGCTGGAGAACGGGGTGGGGAATCCCGGGCCACGGAAGGGGAGGGGGTGCACGGGTGAACGGACAAGGGGGAGAGGCGGCGGCGTTCGCGAGGCTTGTGTGGCAGCGGCTGTCGGTGAAGCTGTCGGGCTATATCGATAAAAAGACGGGCAGCATCAACCACCGGGAGGTGATCTCGGAATTGGTGCGGCGCTCGGAAATGACCGAGGGGTATCTCTCCTCCATCCTGCTTGCCAACCTGATCGCGCTTTTGGGGCTTCTGACCAACAGCGTGGCGGTGGTGATCGGCGCCATGCTGATCTCGCCGCTGATGGGACCGATCTTCTCCCTGGGGCTGGCCTTCACCATGGGTGATCTGGTCCTCTCCCGCCGGGCCCTGCGCACCATCGTCTCCAGCATCCTCTTGACGGTGGTGGTGGCCGCGCTGTTCACGCTGCTCTCCCCCCTCAAGGGGGTAACCCAGGAGATCCTGGCCCGCACCCGGCCCAACGTCTACGACCTGCTGATCGCGGTCTTTGCCGGAACCGCCGGTGCGCTGGCGCTCTGCACCCGCAAGAACTACCTCTTCACCACCACCGGCGTGGCCGTTGCCACGGCGGTCATCCCCCCCCTGAGCGTGGTCGGCTACGGTCTGGGTACCTGGCAGTTGGGTATCGCCGCAGGCGGTTTCCTGCTCTTCTTCACCAACCTGGTGGCGATCGTGATCAGCTCCGACGCGGTCTTCTACTTCTACCGCTTCCGGGGGAGCATGGCCGCCGAGAGCGCCTACCCGCTCCGGCGCCGTCTGCAGATCATGGGCGGCGTGCTGGCGGTCGTATCCATACCGCTGGCTGTTACGCTTGTCACGGACATCCGAAAGGTGAACCTCTCCCGTCGCACGGAGAACGTGCTGAAGAGCCAGCTCAACCGCCAGCACCACTCCCGTCTGACCGGCGTGTCCATCGACAGCTCCGGGGCGAAGCTGACCGTGCTGGCGTCGGTCAACACGGTCGCCTATCTGGACAGTGCCGTTCGCACCAGGATCGAAGAGCAGCTTGCCGCCCGTATCGGCAGGCCGGTTGTCCTGGAACTGGAGCAGGTCATCGTCCGTTCCGGCGCGGTGGATCCTCCCTTCCCGCTGCGGCAGCCGGCTCACACCGTTGCCGTTCAGTCCGAGACCCTGGCCACCTTGCGTGAGAAGAGCATGGCGCGTCTGAGGGAGGGGTGCCGGGAGGTCGATACCTACATCGCCCCCTTCAAGGTGGCCGGTTGCACCATCACCTTCTCCGACGGTGAACGCCCCATCAGCGTGCAGGTCAGCATGCTCCGCGATGACCAGCCCGGGCCCCAGGAACAGCGCTGGATCAGGACGGCGCTGGAGAAAAAACTCCAGGAGAATATCGATCTCAGGGTTGAAACGCTTCCGCTGCTGCCGCCGCCCGGCTTCGACGACCAGGATCAGCTGGACCAGCCCTCGCGAGCCGCCCTGGGGCGCCTGGGGCGGCTCGCGGACCAGCTGCCCGAATACCTGATCCGCCTGGAGCGACCCGTTCGCGAGGGGCGCGCCGCGGCGGCCCGGACGCGGCGGCGGTTGGCCGTACTGCGACGCTATCTGGCGGATGAGCTGAAGATAGGGGATGAACGCATCAGGGTTCAGGCGGGAGATGGGGAGACGATCAGGGTCGCCTTCATGAAGTAGCTGTTTTCAGAGGGGTGGCGCTATCCCCGCTCGCCGAAGATGGCGGTTCCGACCCGCACCAGGGTGGCGCCTTCGTTGATGGCAGCCTCGAAGTCTCCCGACATGCCCATGGAGAGTTCTTTCATCTCCACCCCCGGGATATCCTCGCTGTCGATCAGTTCGGCCAGTTGGCGCAGGCCGGCGAAGAAGGGGCGCGCGGCCTCGGGATCGTTGAAGAAGGGGGGCATGGTCATCAGTCCCCTGATGCGCAGGTTGGGCAGCACCGCGATGTCGCGCACCAACTGCAGGGCGTTTTCGGCTGTCGTGCCCGACTTGGTGACCTCGCCGCTGATGTTGACCTGCACCAGTATATCGCAGCTCAGGGAGAGACGGCCCCATTGGCGGCTGATCTCCTCGGCCAGGGAGAGGCGGTCGACGGAGTGGATCATGCTCACCAGGCCGGCGATCTGCCTGACCTTGTTGCTCTGCACATGGCCGATAAAATGCCACTCCACCGGCTCGCTCACCTGGGGCGCCTTGGCCCGCAACTCCTGGACGTAATTCTCGCCGAAGATGATCTGCCCGGCCCGGAAAGCATCGATAACATCGGCTGCGGGACGGGTCTTGGACACCGCCACCAGCCTTACCCCTTCCGGATCGCGGCCGGCGGCCAGCGCCGCGGCCCGGATCTCCTCCCTCACCCCTGCCAGTCGGTCAGCTATCGACATCTCAAACTCCATGTGATGATGTGGCGACACCCTGTCAGAGCAGCGCCCGGGCGCTCTGCAAAAGCTCGTACAGCTCCGTCATGGGCAGGCCGATCACGTTGGTGTAGGAACCGTTGATGGAGCGGATGAAATGCACTGCCCCCCCCTGGATGGCATAGGCGCCGGCCTTGTCCATGGGGCAGCCGGTGGCGATGTAGTCGCGGATCTCCCGTTTGCTGAGTTCCTTGAAGAGCACCTGGGTAGCGACGCTTTTGGTCTGGCAGGTTTCGGTGTCGCGGTCGAAAACCGTGATGCCGGTGATCACCCGATGGGTGCGGCCGGACAGGGATTCCAGCATCTTCCGGGCCTGCTCTTCGTCCAGCGGCTTGCCCATGATCAGCTCGTCCAGCACCACCACCGTGTCGGCGCCCACGAAGAAGCGGCCGGCCGTCAGGGCCGAGGCGGCCAGGGCCTTCTCCCGGGAGAGGCGCATGACATGCTCCTCCGGCTGCTCGCCCGGGAGCGGATCTTCGCAGATGTCCGCCGGAACGACGTCACAGGTGATGCCTGCCAGGGCCATGAGTTCCGAGCGGCGGGGCGAAGCTGAGGCAAGTACGATGGGTGCGGTTGCGTGGGGCATGGGCTGGGTATCCTGTGTTGGCTGAAGTGAGTGGATCGGAAACGGCTGTTCTCGCACGAAGGCACGGAGAACACGAAGATAGAGCCTGTCAGGGAAGGTGTCAGCTTGTGGGCTGAGTGTTTTCCTTGTGCCGTTCGTGTCCCTGTGCGAGACGACTGTTTTTTATGTTTTTTGCTTGCGGCGGCGCTCCCGACGCGCCCTGACCGCCAGCAGGACCCCGGGGATGATCAGGAGCCCGAGGAAGATGTTCAGCGGTACTGCGTTGATGATGCCGTAGAAGAGCGATGCCACCCCCATCAGCGTCAGCAGGACTTCCAGGGAGAGCAGCATGCCGATCAACGAGGCTTCCTGATGCTGTTTGTTGGTATCCATGGCGGGCCTCCGTGGGAACGCGCCCTGTTCGGAATTACCAGGGAAACATCTTGCCGGGGTTGAGGATGTTATTGGGGTCCAGGGCCTGCTTGATCGCCTTCATGGCCGCGATCTGGTCCGGGGTCAGTTCCAGTTCTATGAAGGGCGCCTTGGAGAGGCCGACGCCGTGTTCGCCCGACATGGTGCCCCCCAGATCCAGGGCGGCCTGGAATACCTCGCGGATCGCCTGGTGGGCCTTCTCCTCCATGCCGGCGATTTTCTTGTCCACCATGATGTTGACGTGGATGTTGCCGTCACCGGCGTGGCCGAAGTTGACGATGGGGATGTCGTGGCGTTGCCTGATCGCCTCGATGCGGCGGATAACGTCCGGCACCCTGCTGCGCGGCACCACGATGTCCTCGTTGTACTTGTCCGGGTTCACGTCCCGAAGCGACGGTGAGACCAGCCGCCGGACCTGCCAGAGCTGCTCCGACTCGGCCTTGTCCTTTGCCGCCCGGAACTGCACCAAGCCCAAGGGCCTGATGATGTCGTGGATCTGGCTGGCCTGCTTCTCGATCAGGTCCCGGTCGCCGTCCACCTCGATCAGCAGTACCGCCCTCCCTTCCGACGGTATGCCCAGGTTGAAGCGCCGGTCCACGCACTGCAGGGTGGCGTAATCCATGAACTCCAGGGTGGTGGGGATGATCTTAGCGCCGATGATGGATGAAACCGCCTTGGCTGCGCCGTCGATGGAGTCGAAGATGGTCAGCATGGTTTTCTTGGCGTCCGGGTAGGGGAGCAGCTTGAAAACGATCTTGGTGATGATGCCCAGGGTGCCCTCGCTGCCGCAGAGCAGTTTGGTCATGTCGTACCCCACCACCCCCTTGTAGGTCTCGCCGCCGGTGCGGATGATGGCGCCGGTGGGGAGCACCACTTCCAGCCCCATGACGAAATCCTTGGTGCAGCCGTACTTCACCGCACGGGGGCCGCCGGCGTTCTCGGCCACGTTCCCCCCCAGGGTGGAGAACTTGAGCGAGGCCGGATCAGGCGGGTAGAAGAGCCCCAGTTTCTCAACCTCCTGCTGGAACTGTTCCGTGACCACTCCCGGCTCCACCTCGGCGATCAGGTTTTCGGTGTCGATGCGCAGGATGCGGTTCATGCGGGTGGTGACCAGCACGATGCCTCCGGTCTTGGGCAGGGCGCCGCCGCTGAATCCGCTCCCCGCGCCCCGTGGAAAGACCGGGAATCCGGCGCTGTTGGCCAGGCGCATGATAGCGGCCACCTCTTGGGCAGTGGCGGGATGGACGACCGCGTCCGGGAGGAACTCCATCTGGGTTGCGTCATAGGAGTAGCAGAGCAGGTCCTGGCGCTCGGTGGCGATGTTGTCCTTGCCCACAATGGTGGCAAGCTCTTGGAGTACTTCCTGTTTCAACATACTCTCTCTCCTGTGACGATTGCATTCGGACCTGCTACGATACATGATAGTGGCTGCCACGCGCAAGGCCGTTTTGGGCTAACTGGCCAACAAAGCGGTTGATAACGGGTGGTGCATGCCGTACAATACCCCTTTTTTGCAAGGAGAATGTGTCGTGGTTGACCTGCTTTTGATAACCGACATACCACGCCTGAGACAGTTGTTCATGCGGCTGGCCGACGACCCGAACCTGCGCCTGCGCGTGGCCAGCAGCCTTGAGCAGGGGGGCGAGGAGATCGCCGCCGACAAGCCGGCCATGGTGTTCGTACAGACCCATGTTTCCGGCCTTTCGGCGGATATCCTGCTGATGCACTTGAAGAAGCGGCTCGGCAGGCGGCGCACCCGATTCGTGTTGCTTGCGCCACCCGATCAGGTCAACGACGCTGTCCTCAAACTCTATCACAGTAGTTTGGATACGTCGCAGGACGATTTCCAGCTGCTGAATGCGGTCCATGATGCGATCGCCACCCTGGCCGCCAAGGGTAAAAAGCGCGCCGCAGCGGTTGCCGAGCCAGGCGATGCCGTTCCCCAAGCTCCCAAAGAACCTGCGCTCCAGGAATCGCTGGCAGTGGACCGCGTGGATTTCCAGATTTCGCCCTCCGCCTTCTCTCCCCAGTACGCGGAGTCACTTGTGGCTGCCGCGGCCGAGCCGGATGAACCGCCCCCTGTGGAACAGGGGAGCGCGTATGCGGCCAGGCCCCGCCTGTCGGTGTATTCCGAGTTCACCAGCTCTCTGGAGAGCGCTGTCAGCGATGTCCGCCCCACGGAGCTGCCCAGGGAATTGCCGGCGGAGCAGCCATTCCTCCGGGACAGCCGGCAGGATGATGCCATCGGCATCGAAACGCGCCCCCCCCGTCCCAGGTATGCCAGCTTCCTGCTCTGGTTTGTTCCGCTGGTGGTCGTGGTGGTGGCGGTCACCCTGCTGCAGCATCGCGGCTCGCAACCAAAGGTCGTTGATGTGGCTCCCCTCGCCCCGGCCCTGCCCGGCGAAGCGGCGAAAGCCCCTGCCCCAGCGACGAAGCAGCCCCTGGCCGGAGCTGACGCGTCCGCTGCTGGCCGGGCGCATGTGCTCTCCATCGACCAGGCCAGGGGTGCCAAGGGCCAGGCTCCTCCCCCTGCCGTTGCGCCGCGGCTCACCGCTCTCCCCTCCTTTGTTCCCCGTGACGGCCTGGACAAGAAGTATGGCGCCGCCAACCCCGGCTGGGAACGGTACATGGGGCTGGTGACCGAGTTCAAGGTGTTTCGCGAGGGTACGGCAATCAAGGCCATTCAGGTTATCGACAAGGGTGGCCGGGGTATCCCGGAAGGCTTCATGAAATCGGCGCTGGCTCAGTTGGCAGGGAACTCCCCCTTTGTCCAGGACTCCTCGGAGAAGAGGGACGGCTACCAGATCCAGCGAGGGCGGTTGGCAGCCAATCTCAACGCGGTTTTCTACCGCGATGCCCAGGGGGGCGGCTTGCGCGCCTTTGTGGTGACCTGGCAGTAGGAAGGCGAAATTCGGCGGACAAATCAAGGAGCGGTGTCAGTGTTGATGCCGCTCCTTTGTGTGTCCAGCAGTCCGTGCCATAGGAACCCCGACCACCTCACATGCGGGGTCCCAATAATAGCAGAAAGGTTGACCTGGTCGCGCAGTTCTCCTGGGAAAGAGGAATGTCACGATGACAGTTGAATGGTTCGATATTGTTGATGAAAACGGATATGCCCTCGACAGGGCAACCCGTGCCCGCTGCCACGACGGCTCGAAGCTGCTGCACCCGGTGGTGCACGTGCACGTCTTCAACTCCGGGGGCAAGCTGCTGCTGCAGAAGCGGAAGCTCACCAAGGACATTCAGCCCGGCAAATGGGACACCTCCGTCGGCGGGCACATCCAGGCCGGCGAATTGTTGGAGGATGCCATCCAACGGGAGGTGCTGGAAGAGATCGGGATAGAGATCGATCCGGCGCGCCTGCGGCCGCTCGGCCGCTACCTGTTCGAATCGGAGATAGAGCGCGAGTACGTCTACTCCTACGCCTGTACCCATGACGGCCCGTTCCGTATTCAGGAAGAGGAGATAGACGAGGTGCGTTTCCTTGATATCACGGAAATCGATGACCTGATCGCCACGGGCGAGACCACGCCGAACTTCAACCGGGAGGCGGAGTTGTTGCGGAAAGAGAAGATGATCTAGAAAAGTTGGTGACCATCGCGGGGGCATGGATAGAAGGCGGGAATAATCAGAGGTATTGGAGGTTTACGACAAGTTCAAATCTGCAATGCCTGACTCTGTTTCTTGCCTCTGTCATACTACCCGAGTCTCAACATCCTTATGTATGGTTTTAACATCAAGTCTGTGAACCTGTGATACCCCGTCATTCGTCCATCTTCGAGCAAACTTCCTCGCGCGGGTCTCTTTAGTTCTCCTATCGGTCCACTTATTTGCGTCTTCTTGAAATCAATACGCCTTATTTCAGAAGTTTTATTAACAATGTAGTCAAAGCCAACTTCAATGTCATCGCACTCTGCCATAGCATACAGAATAGCTTCTCTAATCCTGTAACCACCTATATGCCCAGTTGCCCTATCTATCCTGGTCTGATAGTCGTCCCTGTATTTTGCAATTATAAAGTCAATTGCATTGGTTATATCACTATCTTCTAAACAATCACGACTTGCCCTGAATGCATGCAACACTGACTGTTTTCCAATCCAGTGAGCATAGCGCGCATAGCCGCAGCAAAGTGCTGCAATATGCTCTATGTCAATTCTTGAATAGTCAAACCCTACAGCGGACCAGCCCTTAATTAGTATCTGCTTTACTTCAGAGTCATGTAGTTTTTCTAGCATTTGATCCGCTAGTCTGTCACGTAATGACTGATCTAACGAGATCAATTTCGATACTTCTTGGCTTATTCCAGCATAAATTATTTTAGCATTTGATTTTACGGTGCCAGATAAGTCAGACATTTTCTTGCCTAGGTGAGCAAGCAGCTTCTTAATATCGTCGTTCTTTACCTTTTCGAGATCGTCGAGAAACAAAACACAGTCAAGCTTCATCAATGCTTCAGCCACTGCATCAACATCAGCATCATTATGATAAGGAACAAAAACCTGTTCATCAACTTTTTTACTGTTTGCGCCTATAGTTCCTTTAAATGTTATAAGATTCCATATCTTGGCTCCAGCTGATATAGAAGCAGATGTGCCAGATTCAGAAGTCTTATTTACTGTAGTCGCTTTCTCAAAACCTAGTTTTTGCATTATCTTTGGGAAAAGATTATTTTCAGTAATACCATCATCAAATCCAAATCTATAATAGGTCAAACTTAATTTGTCGAGCGTAGACCAAACAAGAGACGATTTTCCTACACCTGTTGGTCCATAAACCATTACTTGAAAACCAGGCTCATGCAATGCATCCCGAAACTTAGTATCAACCTTATCTCGTTCTACATAGTTGTAAACTGCAGGACGTGCTGGTGTAAAATGATCATCAAGAATACACCTGAGTTCCGGTTCAGTCATAAACCGCCTCCGCCAAAAGAAGTTTTGGTAAGCTATTGTTCATTGTTGAGGGGGCTCCAGGGTCTGACAGTGATGATGTAATCTTGAGTAATGGCCTCCCCCTGGAACTACCCAGAAAGTAAGCATGGTTCGTTCTCTATCTCTGTCAAGACTTTGCCAATCTACACAGGATGGGAATGACAGTCAAATTTTCTAATGATTTCAGGTGGGGTTTGTTCGGTGGTGGGCGGGAGGATGAGGGGTGCTCATCTCTTGACATGACACAGGGGGGAATATCCAGGCATGACTTCCCGGTTCAGATGAATGAATCCATGGTAGCGTTCAGCTCCCGCTCCAGCAGCTGCGGGTCGGTCTGGTCGATGAAGCTCTTGATCCTGAGGAACGTCTCCCTGTCGGCCAGGTCGTCAAGCCTGTGGTAGAGCCCCTTCCTCCTCCCCACCCTGAAGACGAGCCGCTCTTCGGGGGTGAGGGAGAAGAACCGGTCCATGACCGCCAGCATCCGTTCCTTGTCCTCTGGCAACTTCCCCTCCACCTCCTCCAGCAGGTTGAGGACGTGGTCGCTGACGACCCTGGTCTCTATTCCCTGGAGCTGCTGGATGAAGGAGCGGATCTCCCTGACGATCTCCTCGTCCCCCAGCGGTCGGAATTCGCCCCTCTCCAGCATTGCGCGCAGGCTGCACCCCTCCACCACGTGCAGGGTGCGCAACCGGACGAAATCTGGGTTGATGCGGTTGATGAGAGCAGCTGTGTCCCGGGCATGTTCCACGGACCACCCGCTGCCGCCCAGTCCCGGCATGACGTAGGTGCACAGCGCCAACCCCGCCTCTTTCAGCTTTCGGCATCCCTCGGCCTGCTCCGCAGCCGTGACCCCCTTGTTCACCAGGTGCAGCACCTCGTCGCAGCCGCTCTCCAGCCCCACGTGGATGCGGGTCAGCCCCGCCTCCCGGAGCCTCTGCAGATCTTCTGGCGGCTTGCGCAGCGCGGTTTTGGAGCGACAGTAGGAGGTGATGTGACGGACATGGGGGAAGGTTTCCCTGATGCGGGAGATGACCCGCACGAGGTTATCGGTTCTCATGACCAGGGAATCGGCGTCCTGGATGAACACCGACTCGCCGCCCTGGTGGAGCCAGGCTGCCACGGAGCGGATGCTCTCCCCCTCGTACTCCCCCTCGGCGTAGACACTGTTCACCGCCTGCTGACTGATCCTGCCGCCGCTCCCCTCAAGGCGTAAAATCTCCCCCAGTCGCCCGGCGATCATCCCTGCCCTGCGTATCTCTTCACCGATCTCGTCTACGCTCCTGATGCCGAATTTCTCACCGTGATAGGTATGGCAGAAGGCGCACCTGTTCCACGGGCAGTTCCTGGTTGCCCGGATCAGCAGGCTCTGCGCCTCGCTGGGGGGACGTATGGGGCCTTTCTCAAGGGCGAGTCGTTCCATTGCCAAAGCTCCTGCTTTGTGGGGCGATTCTCAGGCGCGGTTCAGAGGTTCACTCACTACGGCGTCTTTCGACTGCCGTTTCCTGATTATAGTCCATGCAACGGATTTTCACCGCGGTCATTCCTGGCACCTGGTAACAGCGTCTGTGACGATGCATGAAAAAAGGGGCGGCACCACTGTCTGGCGCCGCCCCTTTTTTGTATCTAAAAAACCCGCTGCCGCTCTTTGCTCAGCGCACATGATCCTCCGGATAGGCGCCGATGGAGTGGATGGAGAGGTCGGCGCCGGCGAACTCTTCGTCTTCGCTCAACCTGATGCCGATCGTCTTGTTGAGAATGCCGTAGACGATGAAGCCGCTGGCCAGGGCGAAGACGATGGCTGACAGAGAGCCTGCCAGCTGGGAGACGAAGCTGACGCCGCCCATGCCTCCCAGGGCTTTCTGGCCGAAGATGCCGGCGGCGATGCCGCCCCAGGAGCCGATCACGCCGTGCAGCGGCCAGACCCCCAGCACATCATCGATCTTGAGCACCTCCTGCTCCAGGTGAAAGCCGTAGACGAAGATCAGCGAGGCGATCATCCCCACCACCAGGGATGCCAGGGGGTGCATGATGTCGCTGCCGGCGCAGACGGCGATCAGGCCGGCCAGGGCGCCGTTGTGCACGAAACCGGGGTCGTTCCTGCCGGCCACCAGGGCGGCCAGGATGCCCCCCACCATGGCCATCAGCGAATTGACCGCCACCAGGCCGGAGATCTTTTCCAGGTTGCCGGCGCTCATGACGTTGAAGCCGAACCACCCCACCGCCAGAATCCAGGAGCCCAGGGCCAGGAAGGGGATGTTGCTGACCGGGATGGGGTGGGATTTGCCGCGCACGTAGCGCCCCATGCGGGGGGCCAGGATCAACACCGCCGGCAGGGCGATCCAGCCGCCGATGGAGTGCACCACCACCGATCCGGCGTAATCGTGAAATTCCGCTCCCCCCAGGGACTTGAAGAATCCTTGCAGCATCGAGGCGTTCTTTCCCCAGATCAAGGACTCGAACAGCGGGTAGCAGAGGCCGGCGAAGATGGCGCCGGCAATGACCTGGGGCCAGAACTTGGCCCGCTCGGCGATGCCGCCGGAGATGATGGCCGGGATGCAGGCCGCGAAACAGAGCAGGAAGAAGTAGTGCACCAGGTCGTAGCCCTGGTTCGGCCCCATGAGATCGCTGGCCGGTTTCAGGAAGGAGATGCCGTAGGAGATGGGGAAGCCGATCAGGAAGTAGACTACGGTTGATACGGCCCAGTCGGTGAGGATCTTGACAAAGGCGTTGACCTGGTTCTTCTTGCGCACCGTGCCCACCTCCAGAAAGGCGAAGCCGGCGTGCATGGCAAACACCATGGCCGCCCCCAGCATCAGAAACAGGACATCGGCGCTGCTTTTCAGGCCCGTCATCGTCGACATGGTCTCCATACATACCCCCGTTGGTATCTAGTGAATATATGCCCTTCTTTGGGCATGCCGGGTGGTGATTAAGCAAAATGAGGGCCAACTCGTTTTTTTGCGCAACGGCCTTGTCACGACCGGCGGGAAGATGGATCGAATCGCATCGGCTCTGCACTGATATTGGGCGTCGCGCCGAAAAAACAGGCAGCACCGTCGTGGCGTTGCCCAAGGGGAGCTGCCTGCCTGCTCACCCCAGAGAGGCGTGGGTCCGGCGCCGGACCCACGGCGGGCTTTTCATTCCGCGCACAACCGGCTAGTATGTGGCCCATGGCTCTTGAGGACAAGATACGGCACCTGCCGGCCGCGCCGGGCGTGTACATCATGCGCGATGCCGGGGGCGAGATACTGTACGTGGGCAAGGCGCGCAGCCTGCGCCAGCGCGTGCGCTCCTACTTCGGCGCGTCAGCCGATTCCCGTTATCAGGTCAGGTTCCTGATGGCCAGGTGCGCCGACATCGACATCGTGCTGACCGATACGGAGAAGGAAGCCCTGCTGCTGGAGAATACGCTGATCAAGCAGCACCGCCCCCGCTACAACCTGGACCTGAAGGACGACAAGACCTACTTCTCCCTGCGCTTGGACCCGGCCGAGCCGTTCCCCCGCTTCACCCTGGTGCGCAAGATTCCCCGTGACTCGGCCCGCTATTTCGGTCCCTATGCCTCGGCTTCGGCGGCCCGGGACGTGTTGCGCCAGCTCTTGCGCATGTTCCCGCTGCGGCACTATCCCCTGACCCGCTGCATGGCCCGCAAGCGCCCCTGCCTGTACCACCAGATCGGCCAGTGCAGCGCCCCCTGCGCCGGCCTGGTCACCGCAGCTGACTACGCCATGCTGGTGGAGGGGGCCATGCTCTTTCTGGAGGGGAAGAGCAAGCAGCTGGTGGCGGAGTTCAAGCGCCGCATGCTGGAGGCTTCCGACCAGCTGCGCTTCGAGGAGGCCGCCCGCTGGCGCAACCTGTTGCGCTCCATCCAGGTCACTGTTGAGAAGCAGAAGATGGTTACCCGTGGCGGGGACCGTGACGTGCTCGGTTTCCACCGTGACGGCCCGCGGCTGCAGCTGGCGCTGCTCTTTATCCGCGGCGGCGTGCTCAGCGGGAGCCGCCAGTTCAGCCTGAACTGGGAGCTGGACGACGCCGAGGGGATCGCCTCCTTCCTGCGCCAGTACTACCGGGAGGGGACCTTCATTCCGGATGAGATCCATCTGCCGCTGGAGATCGAGGACCGGGCGCCCCTGGCTGAACTGCTGTCCGAGTCCAGGGGGAAGAGGGTCGTCATAGCCCGGCCGCTGCGGGGCGTCAAGCGCGAGTTGGTGGAGTTGGCCGGCAAGAATGCCGCCACCCAGCTGCGGGAGCGGGACGAGAAACAGGCTGCGGCTGATGTCGTGCTGGAGGCGCTGCGGCAACGGCTGAAGCTGACGCGCCTGCCGCGGCGCATCGAGTGCTATGACATCTCCACCATCCAGGGGCGCTTCTCCGTGGGGAGCGGAGTGGTCTTCAGCGAGGGACGGCCCGACAAGCCCCACTACCGGCGCTACCGCATCCGCCATGTGGAGGGGCAGAACGACTTTGCCATGCTGGCGGAAGTCTTCTCGCGCCGCTTCAGGCCGGAGAAGCTGGAGGCGGAGCCGCTGCCCGACCTGGTGGTGGTTGACGGTGGCATCGGCCAGCTGAACGCCGTTGCCCAGATAATAGCTGAGCTGGGGCTGGAAGGGCGCATTGATCTGGTTTCGCTGGCCAAAAGCCGGGTGGAGCGGGATGCGGAGGCGGAGGAGCTGCGCAAGAGCGACGAGCGGGTCTTCCTGCCGGGGCGCAGGAATCCGGTGGTGCTGCGCCAGAACTCGGGCCCGCTTCTGCTCCTGGCAGCCATCCGCGACGAGGCGCACCGCTTCGCCATCGGCTATCACCGCACCCTGCGGGGCAAGGAGGGGATCGCCTCGGCCATCGAGGGCGTAGCTGGCATAGGGTCAAAGCGGCGCGCTGCGCTTTTGAAGCGCTTCGGCAGTCTGCAGTTGCTGAAGCAGGCCGGCATGGAGGAGATCGCCGCGGTTGAAGGAATGAGCCGGACAGCGGCAGAAGCCGTCTTCGACTGGTTGCACGGAGAGAAGGGTGAGGAGTGAGGCCCGCAAGAACCTCGCGGCATTCCGGGCATGAAAAAGCCCACCTGATCAATCAGGTGGGCTTCGTTTGTGAGTGTTATTCCCTTTTCGGGCATCTATCCGATTCATGCTCTGATCGGATCGTGGTTACCGCCTATGTGTGCATCGAGTCGGGTGGAGAGTCTTCCATGTAACAGATAAAACCTCCTTTTGATTGTGGCTTTTTCATCCCTATGGTTGAACTATAGCTGCCCCCATGGGGAAAAAACAGTCTGTTTAAATTATTTTTGTACGCGTATACTGGTCAATTGTGAGCCTGGCCTGAAAGGTCTCCTTGCTGACCGTAAGCGCCATCCCTAACATCACCGCGCATGCCCTCGCGCCATTTCTGCTGAAGTCCCCTGTGCCTGGCAAACTCCAACACTGTTTCGGCTCTTCACGATCCCCGTCGCTGCCCGGTCAATTCGCGGGGCTTTGCCGGCCGATGAAACTCTGCTACTATCCCCGGCCATGACAATACCCCCCTCTTTCAACCTGCTGACCATCCTAGGGCCCACCGCCTCGGGCAAGACCCGCCTGGCCGTGGCCCTGGCCAGGGAACTGGATGGTGAGATCATCTCGGCAGACTCCCGCCAGGTCTTCCGGCGCATGGACATCGGCACCGGCAAGGACCTGCACGAGTACGGCGAGATCCACCACCACCTGATCGACATCCTGGAGCCGGGGGAGGAATTCAGTGTGTTTGCCTTCCAGCGCCTGTTCCTTGAGGCTGTGGGGAATATTTGCGGTCGGGGGCGGTTGCCGCTCCTCTGCGGCGGCACCGGCATGTACCTGGACGCGGCGCTCAGGCGCTACCGCATGCGTGAGGTCCCCGAGGACCGGGAGTGGCGGGCCTCTCTGGAGGGAATCAACGACGGGGAGTTGGCGGCCCGCCTGCGACAATTCCGCCCCGGGCTGCACAACAGCACCGACCTGGTGGATCGGCAACGCACCATCCGCGCCCTGGAGATAGCCCGCTTCCAGGCGGAATGTGCAGGGGATGACGAACCGTTTCCCGACCTGAGGCCGCTGGTGATCGGCATCCGCTGGGAGCGGGCCGAACTGCGCCGCAGGATTACGGAGCGGCTGCGCCAGCGCCTGGAGAGCGGAATGATCGAGGAGGTGCGGCGGCTGAACGACGGGGGGGTGCCCTGGGAGCGGCTGGACTACTACGGCCTGGAGTATCGCTTCGTGGGGATGTATCTGCGGGATGAACTTAACCGCAACGACCTGTTCCAGAAGCTGAACAGCGCCATCCATGACTTTGCCAAGCGCCAGGAGACCTGGTTCCGCAGGATGGAGCGCAACGGGGTGGCGATCAACTGGGTCGACGGTGGGGGAGATCCCCTGAGCGAGGCACGGCGGTTGATTCTGGACAACAGCTGCCATCTTGCAACCGGCAGGTGAGGCTGTCCGTAGAGAGCGACTTATCCCCGATCCGTCGTGGTTCCCGGCGAAATGCAGCGGAAGGCAGCCGGACTGTCTGAGCCCGGAGGGCGAGTTTCCGGCTGCCGCGGAATGAGCCGTGGAACCACAGGATCAGGGATCCGGAGCGAACGAAGGACCGCCTCACCTGCCGAATCCTGGGTTTAGTGCATTGCTGCGTGAAACAGAGATATCAGACCAGCTCCAGGGCGTTGAAGAAGTAGGCGATCTCGAAGGCGGCGGTTTCCGGGGCGTCGGAGCCGTGGGCCGAGTTCTCGCTCAGGCTGAGGGCGAAATCACTGCGGATGGTGCCCGGTTCGGCGTTGGCCGGATTGGTGGCCCCCATCAGCTTTCGCCAGTCGGCGATGGCGTTTTCCTTCTCCAGGCAGAGCACGATCACCGGGCTGCGGGACATGAAGTCGCACAGTTCACCGAAGAAGGGTCTTTCCCGGTGGACGCAGTAGAAACCTCCGGCCTGCTCCTTGCTCAGTTTGATCTTCTTCATGCCGACGATGGTGAAGCCGTTGGCCTCGATGCGGTCGATGATCGTGCCGGCCAGCCTGCGTTCCACCGCATCCGGCTTGATGATGGCGAATGTCCGTTCCATGGTTCCTCCCCTGATTCTGTAATGGCAGAGTCACCGGATACCACCCCGCTTCCGCAACTGTCAAGGGTTTTGCCTCCCCGCGGAGCAGCCGGGTCCTATCTTCTCCCCCGCCCTTGCGCTTTGCGGACACAATCATTACTATTACGGGAACCGGAACGGCATCACACCCGCACGAAGTGAGGAACCGACTATGAACACATTGAAGACGACTTTCCTGATGGCGCTCTTAACGGTCATGATGGTCATGCTGGGGGGGGCGCTGGGGGGAAGGAACGGAATGACCCTGGCTTTTGTCATGGCCGCCGGTATGAACTTCTTCTCCTACTGGTTTTCCGACAAGATGGTGCTCTCCATGTATGGGGCGCATGAGATCAGCGAGCGGGACGATCCGCGCTTCTACGGCTTGGTGCGCCGCCTGGCCCAGCGGGCCGGCCTGCCCATGCCCAAGGTGTATGTGATCGATTCCGATACCCCCAATGCCTTTGCCACGGGTCGCAATCCCGAGCACGCCGCGGTGGCGGCCACCAGCGGCATCCTGCGCATCCTCAGCGAAGAGGAGTTGGCCGGGGTCATGGCCCACGAACTGGCCCACGTCAAGAACCGGGACATCCTGATCCAGACCATTGCAGCCACCTTTGCCGGCGCCATCACCTACATGGCCCACATGGCCCAGTGGGGCGCCATGTTCGGCGGCCGGGGCGATGATGACGACGGCGGGGGCATGGGTGCGCTGGTTATGGCCATCCTGGCCCCCCTGGCTGCCATGCTGGTGCAGATGGCCATCTCCCGCTCCCGGGAATTCGGTGCCGATGCCGGTGGCGCCAGCATCTGCGGCAATCCGCTCTCCCTGGCCAATGCCCTGGCAAAGCTGGAGATGGGAAACCGCCAGATCCCCATGCATGCCAATGCCGCCACGGCGCACATGTTCATCGTAAACCCCCTGACCGGTGGCGGCCTGATGTCGCTCTTCTCCACCCATCCCCCCATGCAGGAGCGCATCGCGCGCCTGCAGGAGATGGCCCGGTTGGGCCGCTCGTGAGCGCCCCCGACCTGAAACGCTCCAACCCGCGCCAATCGGCCTGCTCGGTCTTGCTGCGGATCCAGCGAGAGGGGTGCTATGCCGACCAGCTCATGGACCGCGAACTGGAGTCCGGCGGGCTTTCCGGCCCTGACCGGGGTCTGTTCGCCGAACTGGTCTTCGGCGTGCTGCGGCGCCAGGGAACCCTGGATCACATCCTCTCCAGCCTCCTCACCCAGCCGCTCTCCCGGCTGGAACCGCAGGCACTGATCCTGCTGCGGGTGGGGCTGTACCAGCTGGTCTATCTGGACCGAATCCCCGAATCAGCGGCTGTCAACGAGTCGGTCAATCTGGCCAAGAAGACCCTGCCCCGCGCCAGCGGGCTGGTGAACGCAGTGCTGCGTAACTACCTGCGCCGTGGGGACGGTATCCCTTTCCCTGATCCGCTGGCGATGCCTGCCGAATCCATTGCCGTCCGCCATTCCCATCCACTCTGGCTGGTGCGGCAGTGGATCGACCAGCTGGGAGTGGAGGAGGCCGAGGCTCTGGCAGAGGCCTCGTCGCGCCAGGCGCCCCTTGCCCTGCGCGCCAACACGCTGGTCATCAGTCGGGACGACCTGCTGGGGAAGTTTTCCAGCAACGGTATCCAGGCGACCCCCTGCCGCTTCTCTCCCCACGGCATCCTGGTTGAGGGGCGACACCAGATTACCTCCCTGCCCGGCTTTCACGAGGGATACTTCGCCGTGCAGGACGAGGCCTCCCAGATGGCGGGGCTGCTGTTGGACCCTCATCCGGGGGAGCGGATACTGGATGCCTGCGCCGCGCCGGGGGGCAAGGCCACCCACCTGGCCCAGCTGATGAATGATTGCGGCGAGCTGCTGGCCATGGACGTCTCCGGCGCCAAGCTCCCCTTGATCCAGGAGAGCGCGCGCCGGCTGGGGATCAGCATCATCCGCACCCGCAGGGCCGACCTGCTCAACAGCGCGGCGTTTCCTGTCGACTCCTTCGACAGGGTCCTGCTGGACGCCCCCTGCTCCGGCCTGGGGGTCATCCGCCGCAATCCCGAGGCCAAATGGCGGCTCCAGCCGGAGGATCTCACCCGTCTGGCCGAGACCCAACGGCGCATGCTCGCCAACGCGGTCAGAATGCTCAAGCCGGGCGGCAGGCTGCTCTATTCCACCTGCTCCACCAGCCGGGAGGAGAACGAGGCCGTGCTGCACACGTTCCTCTCCCGCCAGGATGGCGTGATTCTGGAAGACCTGAACCAGGTCTACCCCTGCTGGAGCGAGCTGTTCACCCGGGAGGGGATGCTGCGTTCCTGGCCCCATTGCCATGGCATGGACGGCTTCTTCGCCGCCAGGCTTATCAAGCGCTAAGTACCACCAACTACATATCAGGGAGTATTGCACCCATGAAGAAGATAGCCCCTTCGATCCTCTCCGCCGATTTTTCCCGTCTGGGCGAAGAGATCCGCAGCCTGGAGGCAGCGGGCGCCGACTATGTCCATGTGGATGTCATGGACGGCCATTTCGTTCCCAATATCACCATCGGCCCGCTGGTGGTGGAGGCTGCCCGCCGGGTGACCGACCTGCCGCTGGACGTGCATCTGATGATCGAGAACCCGGATCGCTACATCCCGGACTTTGCCGCTGCGGGCGCCGATATCATCGTGGTGCACGCCGAGGCGGTGTACCATCTGCACCGCACCGTGCAGCTGATCAGATCCCTGGGCAAGCGTCCCGGCGTTGCCCTCAACCCGGCCACGCCGCTGCAGTGCCTCGAGTATGTGCTGGACGACCTTGATCTGGTGCTGCTGATGACGGTCAACCCCGGTTTCGGCGGACAGAGCTTCATCGACGGCTGCCTGCCTAAGATCCACGCCCTGCGGGCCATGCTGGACCGCCGCGGCTGCGAGGCTGAATTGGAGGTGGACGGCGGGGTCAAGATCTCCAACATCGCCCAGGTGTCCCATGCCGGCGCGGACGTGTTCGTGGCCGGCAGTGCGGTCTTCGGCAGCCAGGACTACGGTGCTACCATTGCCGAGATGAAGCGTCTGGCCCGGGAACCGCTTTTGTAAATTGTTTTCTGCGACGACGGGTTGCGCCGTCTCGACACCGGCTCTCCAGTGGGCGTTCCCGGCGAGGGGCGCTGATTTTGAAATTGTGTTTGGCGGTGAATTGGGATACAAGCGTGTATGCACCTTTTGCCCACCATGACGGTCACCGGCTGCTCAGGCCGATCTGAAAGCACCGTTTCCCCCCCCTGTTACGGGAAACTCTTTTCCGGAATCCGTGTGCCGCGGAGAGCGCGCACGCGGTCGACGTCGCTCCATGGCCGACCGCAGGATGCTGCATGGAACTGTGATAGCGCCGTCTCGTGCCGGGTAGAACCATTGCCACACCAGATGCCACGTATGGTGCATCTGCGCCACTTCCCATTCGCCCCCTTCCTGTCCCCGGGCGCCGGAGTGGCGTTTTTTTATTCCATATGAAAGGGCCGCGGGCCCGGGGAGAAATGCCTGTGAAAAAAGTGTCACTATTGAAATATGTCGCTTGTCTGCTGTGTGCTTTTGTCCTGACCGTTGTCGCCTCTGTCCCGTCCCGGGCCGCTCTGGTCACAAAGCTGAACCAGCCCCCCCTGTCGGAACGCTGGTTCGGCATCTTTGTTGATAACGAGCGGGTCGGCTTCTACCACCAGAAAATCACGGAAACCGCGGACGGATACCGCATGGAAGGTGACGGCAGTGTCAGCCTGAAGGTGATGGGCTTCTCCAAGGAGGCCAGTGCCCGGGAAATATACCAGGTGAGCAAGATGCTGAACCTGCGCTCCTTCGAGATCGAACAGAACATTAACGGTGCGTTTTCCCGTCTTTCGGGCAAGGCCGGTGGCTCCCTGCTGCGCGTGCGGAGCGAGAGCAACGGAAAGAGCAAGGAGAGGATGTTCCGCTTCAAGGGGGATATCTACCCCGGCCCGGCACTCAACATCTATCCGCTGATGCAGGGCGCGACCGCCGGCAAGAGCTACCAGGTCCTGACGTTCGACCCGGAGGAGATCAAGGTCAAGGAAGTCAAGATCACTGTTCTGGGTGAGGAACAGACCCCTGACGGCCAGACCGGCCTGAAGCTGCGCAACGATCTCTACCCCTTTGTGAGCAACGACATCTGGGTGGATGCCCAGGGCAACACGATCCTGGAATCGGTGCGCGACGGCCTGGTTATGACCAGGGCCGAGGACAGCAGGGCGCTGGGCGCATTTGTGGGCATGCTGGCCATCAACCGCAAGGACCTGATCCATGACTTCAGCCTGGTGCGGGCCGAACCGCCCCTGAAAAACCAGGCCAGGCTCACCGGTCTGTCCGTGGAGATCAACGGCTGGAACGATAGTTTGGCGCTGCTGCAGGAGGGGGGGCAGGTCGTGGAAAAGTCGGGGGAGGGGCGCATCATTGTCAGGACCGGTTCCGCGCTTCCCGTGCAGCAGCAGGGGGGGACGGTCGATTCGGACGCTATCCGGGAGAGGTATCTGAAACCGGCCGACATGATCGAGTCCGCTGCTCCGGAGATGAAGGTCCAGGCCAGGAATCTGGCTGAAGGCAAGGCGGGGCAGACGGAAATCGCCCGCGCCCTGGCCAGCTGGACTGCCGACTGGCTGAAGGACAGTCTGGATGACGGCGGCAGCGCCCTGGCCAGCATGAAGTCCCGCAGCGGCAACTGCCAGACCCATGCCCGGCTCTACACCGCCCTGGCCCGCGCGGCCGGCATTCCCACCCGTTTCGTGTCCGGTCTGGTCTCCCTGGAGGGGAAGGGCTTCCTCTACCACAGCTGGGCCGAGAGCTGGCTGGACGGGCGCTGGGTCAGCGTGGACCCCACCTATAACCAGCTTCCGGCCGATCCCACCCACCTCAAGTTCTTCGAGGGGCACACTCCGGCGGATATGACGCCGCTGATCGCCATTATCGGCAGGATCGGCATCAAGGTGCTGGAGGCAAAGTACTGACAATGGCCTCCCCGGGGCTGTCCATACTTGTTGTCTCCTACAGTGATGATATCAGGGCCGCCCTGGTGGCCACGCTGAACGGTTACGATGTCTCGGCGGTTGCCTGCTCAAGCTTCTGCGTCGCTGAAGAACATGCCCTGCACGGCCTGCACAACGGTCTTCTGGTTGATCTGCCCTCCATGGTCAGGGCCAAGGGGGAGGAGAAGATCGTCGCCTGCACCCTGGCCAATTTCTATCCCACCCTGCGGGTGAAGGCGATTGGCAATGCCCTGATTCCCATGGCCATGCCGGGGAGCTCGAAGCAGGACAGGAGCCTGAATGAATTTCTGACCAGAAGCTGTCCGGCGTTTGTTCCGCGCGCGCTCCGTGCCCACCGCAGGCATGCCATCTGCGCCCTGACTCTGCTGGTCTACCGGGGAGAGGCACTGCGGGGGGTGACCCTTAACATCTCCTGGGGGGGCGCCTTTATAATGGATACCCAGGCCGAGCGCTTTCAGGCGGGAGAATCGGTGGAAGTCCGCTTTCCGCGCTACGGCGGCGTTGCCCGGGCGGTTATTCGCCGGGTGGTGCCCTGGGGGATGGAGAACCCACCCGGCATCGGTGTCAGCTTCCAGGAGATGGACCAGGATCTGGAAACGGCGCTGGCCGGTATCCTCAAGACCCGCAGGGAGTTCGATCGCGACAGGCTGGTTGCCTGACCGCCCCGTGCGAGGTAGCGGGGAGCGGGCTCCGGCCTGTCTGTATCACAGGCCGTGCGGCGCCTTCATCCCGCTGCCTGGCCGCTGTTTGCTGAATCAAGAAAGGGGAGCATGCGTAGCCGCTTGCTACCCCTTTCGCACGTCTGGCGCGTCCCCCGAAAGCCGTCAATCTTCCCAGGCTTCGGCGAAGGTTCTCACCAGCCTGCCGGCCTGCCTGCGCATCCCGCTGGTCCAGGGACCCACGGCCACCAGGCGCAGGTTGGCTGGCGTGAAGATCGTCCTGGCGGTCTGCTGGATGTCCCCGCAGGTCACCCCGGCCGCCTCCCGCTGATCCTCCTCGATGCCGCGCACCACCCCCATCAGTTCCCCCCAACCGTAGCGCCCGCCGATCTCGTAGGCCGAATCACGACTGTACTCCAGATCGAAGATGTACGACTGCCGCACCCGCTCCAGTTCCACCTGGGGGATCGGCTGGTTGATAATGCGGCCGATCTCGCCCAGGGTGACCTCCACGGCCTGGATCAGTGTCTCCGGCGCGGTGGAAAGGTCGATGGCCAGGCAGCCGGTTTCGTCATAGGCGCCGATGGCGGCCTCCACCGAGTAGACGATGCCCAGCTCTTCCCGCAGGCGCAGGTGCAGACGCGAACTTCCCCCGCCGGCCAGGATGCGCCGCAGCAGGCGCAGGGCCATGAAACGCGGGTCACCCCGGCGCAGTCCCAGAAAGGCCAGCTGCATGGTCATCTGGCTGTCGGAATCGTGAACGAAACGAATCCGTGGTGCGTTGGAGCGCCTGGTCACCCTCTGGAGGGGGCGGGCCTCTCGTGCGCGCCACTGGCCGAATACTTCCGCCGCGGCGTGTAAGACGCTGTCGCAGAACACCGGACCGGCAACGACCAGCACCGTCTGGGAGGGGATGTAGAAGCTGGCCAGGTGATGCTCCAGGTCGGCGCGGGTGATGGCGTCGATGCTCTCCAGGGTACCGATGGTCGGCATGCCCAGGGGGTGGCGCGGCCAGAGCAGGCGGCTGACGATGGTGTCGGCGTTGATCTCCTCCCCCTGTTCGTTCAGGTCCTCCCGCGCTTCCTCGGTGATGATCCGCTTCTCGATTTCGATCCCCTCCAGCAGCGGCCGCATGAGCATGGAGGCGAAGATCTCCATGCCGCGCCGGTAGTGGCCGGGGTGGATACGGGAGTAGTAGCAGGTGGAGTCGGCGTCGGTGGATGCGTTGGGGGCGCCGCCGATGGCCTCGAAGGCGTTCTCGATCTCCTGGGAGGAGGAAAATTCCTCCGTGCCGCGGAACAGGATGTGCTCCAGGAAGTGGGAGAGCCCCTCCCTGCCGGCCGGGTCGTTGCGTCCCCCCACCTTCAGGTAGAGGGCCAGTTCCGCCGAGTGCAGGTGCGGCATCTCCACGCAGACCACGCGCAGGCCGTTAGCCAGGGTATGGGTGTGGGGTCTGATCATGCCAGTGCCTTTCGTATCAGTTCGATGCGGTCCTGGTACTGCCCCGGCGTCAGCAGCAGCTCGTCGTGCGCTTCCGACCAGATGGGGCGCGGCCAGAGTGGATCGGTGGCGAAGCGCGGCACCAGGTGCCAGTGCATGTGCGGCACCATGTTGCCCAAGAGCTCGTAGTTGATCTTGTCCGGCTGGAAGACGGTCTGCAGGGCCTGGGCCACGCGACTGACCTCCTCCATCAATTCTCCGCGCATGCGGGGCTTCAGGTGGAAGAGCTCGGTGACATGCTCCCTGGTGAAGAGCAGCACATAGCCGGGGAAGAACTGGTCGCGGTTGAGGGTGACGAAGGAGTGTTTGAGCGGGATGATGCGCAGGTCGCTGTCGTTGTTCCAGCGGTTGCACATGGTACATTCGTGTCTGGTCATGGTTCCTTCTTCGCGGATTCGTGGGATATGAGGTAAAAACGGTGACTTATCACTGGTCACTGGGGTCGCAGTCAGCAGCGCCAGCGTGTCCGCAGCCGGGCCAGTTCCTTGCCGTCGCGCTGGTTGACGATCTGGTGCAGGCAGCAGGGGGCGGCGCCCGGCTCCAGCACGGCGCAGCGGGAGACGATCGTCTCTCCGTAGAGCACCTCGGCGCGGAAGGATATCTCCAGCTCCGTCAGGCTGCCCGCAGCGATCTCGTCCGGCACGCTCTCCAGGGCCCAGCCGGCAAAGACGGTGTTGTTGACGTGGTGGTTCAGGTCCAGGTTGGCGCGCAGCACCCGAAAGGTCAGTTCCGGAACCGTGGGGCCGGGAAACTGCGGCAGCGGCGCGAAGTCATCCTCCACTGCTCTCTGCTCCAGCAGCGGGTAGGGGGGCAGGTTCCTCTCCAGCCTGACCGGGCGGCGGGTCTCGATGCCGATCATGGCCCAGGAGCTGCTGGCCCGCCCCAGGGGCTTTCCCCCGCCGTCGAACAGCTGGAACTCGCGGCAGGTGAAAATGCCCTCGCGCAGCGACGGCCAGGTGCGCAGGTGGACCACCTCCCTGGCCCGCGGGTAGCGGTCGATCACCAGGTGGATGCGGGAGATCACCCAGGTGAAGCCGCGGGGCTTCAGGTCACCGGCCGAGACACCCAACTCCAGGGTGTGCATGCTGGCCGTGGTCTGCATCAGGTTGAGCAGGGTCACCGGCCCCAGGGTGCCGTTGAAATCCAGTTCGTGAAAGAGCACCGGGAACTCGCGCTGGAAAACGGCCGTCCCCGCTGCCTGCTGCCTGCTATTCATACCTGAGTGCCTCGATGGGGTTGAGTCCGGCCGCCTTCCTGGCCGGGTAGAAGCCGAAGAAGATCCCCACGGCTCCCGAGAAGAGGAAGGCGACGGTGATGGAGCCGGTGGAGATCAGCGTGGGCCAGGAGAGGATGCGCGAGACGACCATGGCCCCGCCGGCGCCCAGCATGATGCCGACGATGCCGCCGATCATGGTCAGCAGTACCGCCTCGGTCATGAACTGCAGCAGGATGTCGCTCTTTCTTGCGCCGATGGCCATGCGGATGCCGATCTCCCGTGTCCGTTCCGTTACCGAGACCAGCATGATGTTCATGATGCCGATCCCCCCCACCACCAGGGAGATGGAGGCCACCGTACCCAGGAGCAGCGACATGGCTCGCGACGACTGCTCCGCAACCGCCAGGATCTCGGACAGGTTGCGGGTGGAGAAGTCCGGTTCCTTGGCGCCGGTGATGCGGTGGCGCTGGTTGAGCAGGCTGTTGATCTCCTCTTCGGCCTGCTCCAGCAGATCCTCGCTCTTGGCCTTGACCAGCAGCGCCCCCACCGTGTTGGGAAAGGGGGAGCGAACCAGGTTGCGCTGGGCCGTGCGCAGCGGGACGAAGACGGTGTCGTCCTGGTCGGTCCCCTGGGGCGACTGCCCCTTGCGTTCCAGCACGCCCACCACCGTGAAAGGGATCTTCTTGATGCGCACGATCTTGCCCAGGGGATCGTCGGAGCCGAACAGGTTGTCCGCCACTGTCTGACCCAGCAGGCAGACCTTGGCGGCCCCCTCCACGTCCTGCCGGGTGATGCCGCGACCGCTGCTGGTCCCCCATTCGCGGATGTCGAACAGTTCCGGGGAGGCGCCCATGATGATGGTCGACCAGTTCATGTTGCCGTAGACCACCAGGCCGGAGCTGCGCACCGTGGGGGCGGCGGTCTCCACCGAGGGACATTCGTTGATGATGGCTTTGGCGTCGTCGCTGGTCAGGCTTTGGGCTCCGCCGCTGCCGCTGCGCAGGCCGCCGCTGGTGGTGGAGCCGGGGATGACCAGGATGATGTTGCTGCCGATGCTGGCGATCTGCTGGGAAATGACGTAGCTTGCCCCCGAACCCACGGCCATCATGGCGATCACGGCGGCGATGCCGATTATGATGCCGAGCATGGTCAAAAACGAGCGCATCTTGTTGGTGCGCAACGCCCTCAGGGCTATTCTCAGGGTTTGGGGGAAGTTCATGCTCTAGCCCCTCGTATCGGCGATGATCCTGCCGTCACGGAAGGTTATCCTGCGGCCGGCATGGGCGGCCACGTCGCTCTCGTGGGTGACCATGATGATGGTGATCCCTTGCCGGTTCAGGTCGGTGAAGAGCCTCATGATCTCTTCGGTGGTGACGCTGTCCAGGTTGCCGGTGGGCTCGTCCGCCAGAATCACCGCCGGATCGTTGACCAGGGCCCGGGCTATGGCGATGCGCTGCTGCTGGCCGCCGGAGAGCTGGCTGGGGTGGTTGTTCTCCTTGCCGGCCAGCCCCACCTGCTCCAGCGCCGCCAGAGCCCGCGCCCGCCGCTCCCGGGAGGAGACGCCGGCATACACCAGGGGGAGTTCCACGTTTTCAACGGCCGGCGTGCGGGGAAGCAGGTTGAACCCCTGGAACACGAAGCCGAGCTTGCGGTTGCGGATGCCGGCCAGCCGGTTCGCGTCCATGCTTCCCACGTCCAGACCGTCCAAGAGGTAGGTGCCGCTGGTGGGGAGGTCCAGGCAGCCCAGGATGTTCATGCAGGTGGATTTTCCGCTGCCCGATGCGCCCATGATGGCCACGAACTCCCCGGCGGTGATGGAGAAGGAGATCCCCCTGAGCGCCTCGAACTGCTGCTCCCCCATGATGAAGACGCGGCGTATGTCGCTGAGCGAGATGACTTCTGCCATGGCTAGAAGCGCGGACCCATGGGGGAACCGCCCGCTGCGTTGGTCTTCTTCTTTCCGGTGCCGCCGATCTGTTCGATGATGACCTGATCCCCCTCTTTGAGCGCCCCTCCGGTCAGCTCGATGGCGCTGTCGTCGGCGATGCCGGTCCTGATGCCGATTGCCACCGGCTTGCCCTCTCTTAGGATGTGGACCCGCTGCTCGCCTCTGGCCTGCTGGGGAGGGCGGGTGGCGGCGCTGTTCCTGGGCCGCGGAGACGTGCCCGCGTCCGTCGCGGACCTGGGCCTGAAGCGCAGGGCGGCCAGGGGAAGCCTGAGCACGGAATCCTTGCGGGCCACCTCGATGGTCACGTTGGCGGTCATGCCCGGCTTCAGCTTCAGGTCGCTGTTGTCCACGGTTACCAGAACCACATAGGTGACCACGTTCTGGGTGATGACCGGCGCGTTGCGGATCTGGGTCACCCTCCCCCTGAAGGATCGCTCCGGGTAGGAGTCGACGCTGAAGGTCACAGTCTGGTTCTGCCTGATGCTGCTTATGTCCGCCTCGTCAACGCTGACCTCGATCTGCATCTTGGTCAGGTCCTGGGCGATGGTGAAGAGGGTGGGGGTCTGGAAGGAGGCCGCCACGGTCTGGCCCACGTCCACCGAGCGGGAGATGACGATGCCGTCCACCGGCGAGCGGATGATGGAGTAGTTCAGGTTGGTGCGGGCCTGCATGAGCGCCCCCTCTGTCTGGGCCACCGTCCCCTGGGCCGCCTCCACCGCCGCCCTGGCCGACTGGTAGGCGGTTTCCGCCGTGTCGAAATCACCCTGGGAGATGACCCCCTCCTTCAGGAGCGTGCTGTTGCGCTTCATGGTGCGCTCGGCGTCCACCAGCGCTACCCTGGCCTTCTGCAGGTTGGCCCTGGCAACCAGGTTGTTACCCCGGGACTGCTCCACCGCCGCCCTGAACAGGGAGGGGTCGATCTCCGCGATGGGCTGCCCCTTTTTGACCGGGGAGTTGTAGTCCACGTACAGCTTGTGGATCGTGCCGGAGACCTGGGTTCCCACCTGGACCGTGGTCACGGCGCTGACGTTTCCGGTGGCGGAGACGCCGGAGACGATGGTGCCCCGTTGGATCCTGGCGGTCCTGTAGGTGATTTCCGGCGCCCGCCTCAGGTAGGTGAACATGGCGATTCCCGCTACCAGCAGGAGCGTTAGGGCTATCAGCGCGGTTTTTCTCATGGAATGTCTCTCCCGTGGCTCTCCAGTGCAGACGGGGATGATAACAGAAAAGTTTCAAAAAAAAAGCCCCATGTCCAAGGACCGGGGCTTTTCCGGGAACGCCCGCCGCGGTCATGCGGCGGGCCAGCTATGGCAACCCTCTTTGCAGTGGGATACCGGGCGAATCCTGAAGTGTGCAGTCCACATGTTCGGGTCTCCTTTCGTTGATTGAGGTGCAACAGGATGGTTTTTATCTTAATACGATTTGGGGATTTGTCAAAGGTTTTTTGTGGAGACCATGCTGTTGTGCCCTGTCGTCTGTTCTCGTTTCTTTCCGTGAAACAGCCGCCTGGTTCTGGTTGCCAGGACGTGTGCTTTCACGTTCTGCTGCATTTTAGCTGTTTGGATTTCGATGGCCGGTTCCGGAGTCTGGTTTCTCTCCGGGAAAAGTCTTACGTACCTCGATGGTCAAAGAGACGAGAGTTGGTTCGACCTGCCTCGAAGTGGTCACGGAGAGTCTCCTGATGTATTCATATCGTAATGCTGTCTGGAGCATGAACGAGAAAAGCCCCGCACTGCCGCGGGGCTTTCAGAAAACATGCGCCCGGTGACGAATCAGAATGTATAGTTGATGCCCGTACGGATGATGTCTCCATGCATACCGGCCTTGACCGGGAGATCGTTGTCGACACGATACGTGCTCCTGCCCAGGTCATAATACTGGTACTCGACCTTGAACGAAAGGTTCTTCCAGACGGCATATTCGGCGCCAACACCCACCACATACCCGGCCTTCCACTTGCCTTCACCGTTTTTCGCGGTCCCGCTCGGAGGGATGGCTGCACCCCATGTATCGACAGTCTCGACATCTGTTTTGGCCACTGCAAGACCACCAGTGCCGAAGATAAAGAGGCGGTCGAAGGCAAGCCCCAGGCGACCGCGCACGGTTGCCAAGGCATCAATGCTCGATTTGGCGCGGAAACGGGGGTTGGGGCAGGGGCCGTCGTCACCCAGGTCCGCCCAGTCGAAATCGGACTCAATCCCCCCCACGACAGCGGGTATTCCGCCCTGATAGGCAAAAAACTGCATGTTTGCCCCCACGGTTCCCCCGATCAGTCCCCCGTTGATATGGTGGTCTGCCTTTGTCGTTGCATCGACGTAATCCCACTGTGTTTTGCCCCAACCGTAACCGCCGTTTATGCCGGCATAAAATCCTGTCCAGTTATGCGGTGCATTGTCCGCAGCCAGTGAGGGGACTGCCAGGGCGATTAATCCAAGCACGACCAATCCGGCAAAATTCGTTTTCATGACTCCTCCTCGTGAAAGTGAATTGGGTTGTTCGGGAACATGACCAGCAAATGCATATACCACAAGCGCATGATAGCACAGCATGGCCTCTGGCCAGGTTCCTGTTTGTTGACCGGGGTTGCGGTGAAACGACGCGATGTTCATGACTCCATACAGAGAAGCTGTGGGGGAGAGTGCTGGGGGCAAACGCACGCTCTTTTCATGAGTCCTGCATCCGTGATGCCGGAGATCTGCGAGCCTGAAAGAGCCGGGGCCACACTGCCGCTACCGACGCTGCAACTGTCCGTCCGGATGAGTCTCCGCCGAACACGCCCAGGTCAGAGTCTTTCATGCAAGCGGAGGTAGTGAGGCGTCATGAAATCGGGTTATTTGTGGCAGGCACGTGCCCGACTCGCGGGTGAAGTCTGATGCCGGTACTACTCCAGTAATCTGCATTCTCGCTTCTGTGGTTCACCTAGAAGCAGAATCAAGTTCATGTATCACATCAGGTTGGAAATAGCATCAAAAATCAGCACTTAGGACGGTATGGATTTGCGCTGGTGGGAAAACGGTTGATACGTCAATCAAGGTAGCAATCTGCAAATGCAGGAGATAGTCGCGTAAATACCGTCCTGGCCGAAGATCATTGCTCACCGGCTCGACCGATGCCAAGCCCGGGACCGATCGCCTTGACATGCCGGTGGTTTCGGACTACAAGAACCAATGCCGTCGGCTGGATTGCAGGCGGAAACGATTATTTTTTAACGGAGAAGATACATGGCACCACAGGTTTCATTCGTCGGAGCGGGACCCGGAGCAGCCGACCTGATCACCGTCCGGGGGGCGCGTCTCTTGCGCCACGCCGACGTTATCATCTATGCCGGCAGCCTGGTGGATCTGCAGTTGGTTAAACGCTATGCCGTCACGGCAGATATTTACGATTCAGCCGGTATGACCCTGAGCGAGGTCATCACCGTGATGATGGATTCCATCGCAAGCGGCAAAAGCGTGGTCCGCCTGCACACCGGCGACCCGGCCATCTACGGGGCCATCCAGGAGCAGATGGAGGCGCTGGACCGGATGGGGGTGGAGTACCAGGTGGTTCCCGGCGTCACCAGTGCCTTTGCCGCCGCAGCCGCCCTGAAGCAGGAACTGACACTGCCGGAGGTCTCCCAGACCGTCATCTTCACCCGCGTGGAGGGGCGCACGCCGGTCCCGGAGCGGGAACAGCTGGGCCAGATCGCCCGCCTGGGAGCCACCATGGTGATCTACCTCTCGGTGGGGATGATCGAAAAGGTGGTGGCACAGCTCCTGGAGGGGGCCTACACGGCGGAGACCCCGGCGGCCATTGTCTGCCGCGCTTCCTGGGAGGATGAGCAGATCATCCAGGGGACCCTGGCCGATATCGCCGACCTGGTGCGCCAGGCAGGCATCGACCGCCAGGCCCTGATCGTGGTGGGGGATGTGCTGGCAGCGCGGCGCGAGGGGCTGAAAGCCAAGTCGCTGCTGTACGACGGCGGTTTTGCCCACGGCTATCGCGGGGTTGTTGCCTGACATGCGTGTGGCCGTTGTTGCCATAACCCGCAATGGCGGCCTGCTGGGACAGAAACTGCTGCAGGGGCTGGCCGGTGCGGAGCTGCACCTCTCCCGGCGCTATGCCGGACAGGGGGGAGCCCCTGCCAAGCCCTTCGACCCCGCCGACCTGAAGGAACTGGTCTCATCCCTCTGGCCACAGGTTGACGCACTGGTCTTCATCATGGCCACCGGCATCGTGGTGCGCACCATCGCGCCGCTTGTGAAGTCAAAGGAAAGCGATCCGGCGGTGGTGGTCATGGACGATGCCGGAACCTTCGCCATCTCGCTCCTCTCCGGCCATCTGGGGGGAGCCAACGAACTGGCCGAGCGCTGCGCCTTCCTCAGCGGCGCCCGGCCGGTGATCACCACCGCCACCGATGTGAACCAGCTCCCCTCCTTCGACATGCTGGCCAAGGAGCAGGGGTGGCTGATCGACAACCTCTCCGGCGTCAAGACCCTGAACCGCCTGCTGCTGGATGGCGAGGAGATCGCCGTGGTGGATCACGAAGGGCGGACCCGGACCTGGTTCCACGGCCGGGGCAAACTCAGCTTTCACGACACCTTTTCCCAGGCCCTGGCAGGCAGCGCCCAGGGCTTTCTCTTCGTCACCAACCGCCATCTCCCCCCCCAGAGCCGGCCGGAAAACCTGCTGGTTCTGCGCCCCCGCAACCTGGTGCTGGGCATTGGTTGCAACCGCAACACCCCCCTGGAGGAGATCGACGAGTTTGTCACCACCCAGCTGCGCCGTATCTTCCTCTCCCTGAAGAGCGTGCGCCGTATCGCCACGGCCACGGCCAAGCACGATGAGCCGGGGCTTCTGGCCTTTGCCCAGCGCCACGGCCTGGAGATCTGCTTCTACGATAGCGAAGAGCTGAACCGTGTGGCGGTTCCCTCCCGACCGTCGAAGCATGCCATGGCCGCCATCGGCGCCATCGGCGTGGCCGAGCCGGCAGCTCTTTTGGCTTCGGGCGGGGGGCGCCTGCTGTTGCAGAAGGTCAAATCCCCCAACGTCACCCTGGCGGTGGCGGAGATTCCCGGAGGAGAGCATGCCTGATTCCATGACCAGGCCGTTGATAGGCATCACCATGGGCGATCCCTGCGGGGTCGGCCCGGAGATCATCGTGACCGCCCTGGCCGACCCCCAGGTTCGGGCGCGCTGCGTGCCGCTGGTGATCGGCGATCCGGCGGCGCTGGAGCGGGCCGTCCGTGTCTGCGGCTCGGCTCTGCCAATCCGGGTGATCGAAGCGGTGGAGGAGGCGCGTCGGGTTGAAAATGGTGCGATCCCCCTGCTGGCCCTGTCCCGCCTGACGGAAGATGAGCTGCGCTATGGCCATCCTGGCCTGGCAGCCGGAGCAGCGGTGTACGACTACATCCGCTGCGCCACCGAGCTCTGCCTCCAGGGCAGGCTGGCAGCCATGGTCACGGCGCCCATCAGCAAGGAGGCCATGAACCGGGCCGGACACCACTATCCGGGGCATACGGAACTTCTGGCCGAGCTGTGCGGCACGGACAGCTACGTGATGATGCTGGCCGGCGACCTGCTGCGGGTCAGCCTGGTGACGATTCACGAGGCGCTGCGCCATGTTCCCTCCCTGGTAAGCCGGGAGCGGGTGCTGACCACCATCCGGGTGACCCATGAGGGGGTGCGGCGGCTGGCCCGGATAGATAGGCCGCGTCTGGCGGTGCTGGCCCTCAATCCCCACTGCGGCGAGGGGGGCATGTTCGGCGACGAGGAAGCGAGCGTTATCGCCCCTGCCATCCGGGCGGCGCGGGACGAGGGGATCGATGCCCGGGGGCCGCTCTCCGCCGACACCCTCTTCCACTTCGCCCGCCAGGGGGAGTACGACGGGGTGGTGGCCATGTACCACGACCAGGGGCTGATACCGCTGAAACTGCTGCACTTCGACGACGGGGTCAACATCACCCTGGGGCTCCCCATCATCCGCACCTCGGTGGACCATGGCACGGCCTACGACCTGGCGGGAACCGGCAGGGCGTCCAGTCGCAGCATGCTGGCCGCCATAGCCATGGCGGTGGACATGGCGACTTCGAGCCCGTGATCTGAATGAGTTGTCGGTCACACGGTATGCACGTCACTATCGAAACGCTCCTCTCGTTGGCATCGTCCCTGGATCTCCTGCACGCTCATCGTACGCCGTCCCTTCCCCCGCCGCCCTGATTTACTCTTCAAACTGAAGCCAGAAAAATAGGAGGACGGATGCTGAAGCGAGATGAGTCCCCAGCGGTTTCCATCCTGATGCCGGTGAGGAACGAGGAGCGCTTTCTGGCCATGGCCCTGCGTTCACTGCTCGCCCAGACGTTTAGGGAGTGGGAGCTGGTGGTGGTGGATGACGGTTCCATTGATGCTACCCCTCGTCTCCTTGCCGAGGCGGCGGGCAGCGACCGGCGCATCCGGGTGCTCGGCAGCGGTGGTGAGGGGCTGGTGCCTGCGCTGAACAGGGGGCTGGCAGAGTGCCGGGCGCCGCTGGTGGCCCGCATGGATGGTGACGATGTCGCCCACCCCCACCGGCTAGGGGAGCAGGTCGCCTACATGGCGGCAAACGCTGATGTGGGGCTGGTGGCCTGCTCGTTCCGCCATTTCCCCCGCCAGCAGGTGGGCATGGGCATGGCGGGATACGAGCGGTGGCAGAACGCTCTCTTGACCCACGAGGCGATCATGGCCGACCTGTTTGTGGAATCGCCCTTCGTGCATCCCAGTGTCATGTTTCGCACACAAGCGGTGCGGGAGGTGGGCGGCTACCGGGACAGGGGCTGGGCGGAGGATTATGACCTCTGGCTGCGCCTTGCCGCTACCGGGACCAGGTTTGCCCGCCTGGCAAGGACGATGTTGTTCTGGCGGGAGCGGCCGGACCGGACCACCAGGACCAGCGGCGCCTATTCAGCCGAGGCGTTCCGGCTCTGCAAGCTGCACCACCTGAAGGATGGTTTTCTGAAGGGAGAGCATGAGGTGATTCTGGCCGGCGCCGGACGGGAGGGGCGGGCCTGGTATCGGATGCTGCATGCCGCGGGGGTGCGGGTCTCCTGCTGGGTTGACGTGGACCCGCGCAAGCTGGGGCGGACGTTGCACGGCGCTCCTGTTGTCGCCATGGACCAGGTGATGCCTGGCAGGATCAAGATGCTGATGACCGTGGGCGCGCGGGGCGCCCGGAGCGTCGTGCGCCAGTCGGCCTTCCGGGCAGGATTCAGGGAGGGGGAAACCTCCCTGTGCGTCACCTAGCCACAACCGGGCCGGAGCTGTTGGTTGATGTGAAGCCGGAGCTACGGGGTACCCGGTTTACTGCGCCGTCGCATCCATTTCTCAACCTCGATAACAATGTAGATGATCAGGGAAGCAGCGATAATGACACCCCATTCCCCGAGCCCAATGGGCTGGCTGTGGAAGGCCATGTTCATCGCCGGCAGGTAGGTGAACAGGAGCTGCAGAATGATCATCAGTCCCACCCCCCACAGCAGCCAGCGGTTGCTGAACATGCCGATACTGAAGAGAGAATGGCGCAGCGAGCGGCAGTTGAACAGGTAGAACAGTTCGCCGAACACAAAGACGTTGACCGCGCAGGTGCGAGCCTGCCCCAGGCTGCTCCCCGCGGACAGTTGCCAATTGAACAGCCCGAACGACCCTGCAAGCAAGAGCACGCCGACAATGGCGATTCTCAGGCCCAGTTCAGCGGTCAGGAGCGGCTTGGCCGGGTCCAGGGGGGGGCGATCCATGATTCCCGGCTCCTTCGGTTCGAACGCCAGCATCAGCCCCAGCAGCACCGCCGTGGTCATATTGATCCAGAGGATCTGTACCGGCAGGATCGGCAGCTGGACTCCGGCAAACACCGCGGCCAGGATCACCAGCCCCTCGCCCAGGTTTGTGGGCAATGTCCAGGTGATGAATTTGACCAGGTTGTCGAAAACGCCGCGTCCCTCTTCCACCGCCGCCTCGATGGAGGAGAAGTTGTCGTCCGTCAGCACCATGTCCGCCGCCTCTTTGGAGACTTCGGTGCCGGTTATCCCCATGGCCACGCCGATATCCGCCTGGCGCAGCGCCGGCGCATCATTGACCCCGTCTCCGGTCATGGCAACAATCTGGCCGCTGGCCTGCAGTGCCTCCACCAGGCGCAGCTTCTGCTCCGGTGCAACCCGGGCGAAGACCGCTGTCCGCTCAGCGGCAACGATCAGCTCCGCGTCGGAGAGGTGCGTCAGCTCGCCGCCGTTCAGGGCCGGAGGCTGGGCAGCGCCGTCACCCCCGCCGTTCAGCCCTATCTGGCGGGCAATGGCCGCGGCGGTTATGGCGTGGTCGCCGGTAATCATCTTGACCCTGATCCCGGCGGCCTGGCAGATTCTCACTGCCGCAATGGCCTCATCCCTGGGCGGATCGATCATCCCCTGAAGGCCAAGGAAGGTCAAGCCAGTGCTCACATCATCGTGCCGTAGCTGCCGGACGTCCCCAGTCGGTTCCCGTCGGGCAAAGGCCAGCACCCGCAGCCCTTTACCCGCCATCTCCTCGGCCCGGCGGTGGCACTGGTCAACATTAAGCCGTATCGTCTCTCCCGAGGCGGACAGGGCCTGACTGCAGCGCGGGAGCAGGCTCTCTATGGCTCCCTTCAGATAGACGACGTTTCGTTCCCCGTCACCATGCAGGGTTGCCATGTACTGGTACTGTGACTCGAAGGGGATGGCGTCACGGCGGGGGAGCTTCCGGGTCATCACTTCCCGCTCCAGCCCCGCCTTTCCTGCGGAAACCACCAGGGCTGCCTCAGTGGGGTCGCCCTCCACTTTCCATTCCCCGTCCGCCCTCACCAGAACGGCGTCGTTGCAGAGCAGTCCGGCCAGCAGGCACTCCCGCAGGGCCTGGCACTGCTCGGGAGAAATCCTTTCGCCATTGCGGGTGAAGGAGCCCACTGGTTCGTAGCCGCTGCCGGAGACCAGATACAGTTCGCCGCCTGCGTGGATTTCCTGGACTGTCATCTGATTCTGGGTCAGGGTTCCGGTCTTGTCGGAGCAGATCACCGTCGTGCTCCCCAGCGTCTCCACCGCGGGGAGTTTGCGGATGATGGCGTTGCGTTTGGCCATCTTGGAGACACCGATGGCCAGGGTGATGGTGACCGCCGCCGGAAGCCCCTCGGGTATGGCCCCCACCGCCAGGGCAACCACGGCCATGAACATGTCAAGCCATGATTCACCCCGGAACACTCCCACAACAAAGGTGACCGCCGCCAGGCCCAGGATGACGTATAGGAGCAGGCCGCTGAAGCGTGCGATCTTGCGGGTAAGCGGGGTGGCCAGTACATCGGCGGAGGCGATCAGCTCGTTGATGCGGCCGATTTCGGTCTGGTTGCCGGTGGCGATGACCGTTCCGGTGGCGACACCATAGGTAACCAGGGTGGATGAGTAGGCCATGTTGCTGCGGTCGGCCAGCAGCGTGTCGTGGGTCAGCACGCCGCTCTGCTTGTGCACCGGGACCGATTCTCCGGTCAGGGTCGATTCGTCAATCTGTAGCTCCCTGGTGCTGATCAGCCGCAGGTCCGCGGGGACTTTGTCGCCGGACTGCAACAGGACGATATCCCCCGGAACCAGTTCCGCTGCCGGAACCTGGCGCCGCTCCCCGCTGCGCACAACGGTCGCGGCGCTGGTCAGGGAACGGGAAAGGGCTTCGATGGCCTTGACCGCCTTTGCCTCCTGAATGAAGCCGATAACCGCATTGACGATAACCACCCCGAAGATGACCCCCGCATCGACCCATTCCCGGAGAAAACTGGTAATCAGGGCGGCAGCCAGCAGGATATAGACCAGCGGCTGGTGAAACTGCAAGAGAAACAGCACCAGCGGGCTGGTGCCCTTTTTCTGGGTGATCCGGTTGGGGCCGAACTGTTCCAGGCGGTGGGCAACCTCGAAGCTGTCCAGCCCCTTTTCCGGAGAGGTTTCGAGAAATTCGAATAGTTCCGTTTCCGGCAGATGGTGCCAGTGCTCCTCCAGGATCTCTTTCACGGTTGTACTCCTCTTCCGCACGCATGGTGTCGTTGCGACCTGTTCGATGACTTAAGGGGGTAAGTATATCATGGATCCCTTCCTACCGCTCTTCCGTCCTGTCCACCTTTCTGCCGCAACAGGGGCATACCCCGCCGGCGGGCGGGGGGCGCATCATCTCGGTGGTGACGATACCGGTGGGTACGGCGATAATGCCGTAGCCGATCACCATCAGCAGTGATGCTACCATCTGCCCCAAGGACGTTCTGGGAGCTATGTCGCCGTAGCCGACGGTGGTCATGGTGACGATGGCCCAATAGATGCTTTTGGGGATGCTGGTAAAACCGCCCTCTGACCCCTCGATCAGATACATCAGGCTGCCCACGAATACCACGATGGTCACCACCGTGGTCAGGAAGACCGTGATCTTGTAGCGGCTGCGTTTCAGCGCCAGCCAGAGGTTGCTCCCCTCGCCCATGAACTGGACCATCTTGAGAACCCGGAAGATGCGCAGTACACGCAGGATACGCACCGTGCTGAGCAAGTGCAGGCCGGGAAGGAAGAGGCTGGCGTAGCCGGGGATGATGGCCAGCAGGTCAACCATGCCGTAGAAACTCAAGGCATAGCGTGCGGGGCGGCGGGCGCAGTAGAGTCTGAGCAGGTACTCGATGCTGAAGAGAACGGTAATCAGCAGTTCTCCCTCCCAGAACCAGGAACCCCATTGCTGGTGCAGTTCCGGCATGCTGTCCAGCATCACCAGCAGTACCGACAGCAGGATGAAGACGATCAGGGTCAGGTCAAAGGCCCTGCCTGCCCGTGTGTCGGCCTTGAATATGATGACGTAGAGCTGTTCGCGTATTCCGCTGAACTTGTCAGTCATGTTTGTCTCCGCTTGCCGAGCACCCTTCCTTCACCCTCTTGTCCCATTCTCCTGCTGCTCCCAGTTCGTCGCACACGCTTTTTTCCCAGAGCGGTGTGCCGCTGAGATAGGCTGCCCGACCCAGCATGTGGGCCGCGATGGGCGCGGTCAGCAGGGTGAAGGAAATGATGGCGATTACTTTTCCCGAGACGGGCGTGCTGTCAAAGAAAAGCGCGACCGCCGCCAGGATGAAGCTCGCCCCCAGGGTGGATGCCTTGGATGCGGCTGAGAGGCGCATGTAGATGTCAGGCATCCGGACTACCCCGATGGCTGCCACCAGGATGAAAAAGGTGCCCGCCCCCATCATAAAGACAACGATGTTCTCATGCATTGCTGCTGCTCCTGTTCAGATAGTAGGCGAATGCCACGGTTCCCAGGAAGGTTATCAGGGCCAGCACAACTGCCGCGTCCAGGTAGGATGGCTCGTTGCTTGCCACGGAATAGACGGCGGAGATGGAAATGATGACGGTTGCCATCAGGTCCAGAGCCACTACCCGGTCCGGCAGGCTCGGACCTCGGACGACCCGGTAAAAGGAGATCAATAACCCGGCCCCCAGCAGGGGCAGGATAATCAGGGTGACACCGTCGCTCAGGGTCATCGGAAGACCTCCATAACACGCCTTTCAAAGCCGTTTTTGATTTCCCTCACCAGTTCTGCCGGATCATCGACGTACATGGCGTGCACGTAGAGCGTCCGCCGGTCGTCTGAGACGCTCAGGCTCAGGGTCCCCGGCGTCAGGGTTATCAGGGTCGCCAGCAGGGTGATCTGCGGGTCGCTCTCCAGGTCGAGGGGGACCGCCACGATGCCGGGGGTCATGTGGTGGCGCGGAGTCAGCACGTCGTGGGCCACCCGCAGGTTGGCGATTACCAGTTCGCGCAGGAAAAAAATGACGAAGCCGGCAATTGCCAGCAGCTTCCTCCGGTAGTCCGCAGAATTCTGGTCCTGACGGCCGATCCAGAGTACGCACAGGCCGAAGCAGAGGCCGGTAAACAGCCCTCCGACGCTGAAGGAGCCGGTCAGGGCCATCCAGGCCAGCCCCAGCAGGATGTTGGCCAGAAAAACGGTCACGGTCGCACCCCCAGGACGGCGGTGATATAGCCGGCTGGTTCCAGCAACTGGCCGGCGGCAACAAGTGCCAGCCGGAAGAACGGTTCGGCGCCCAGTCCCATCGCCACCGATACCAGCGCCAATGCCAGGGCCGGTGCGTACAACTGCACGCCGGAGAGAACGGGCATGGGGCGCGGATCCGTTTCCTCCCCGGGAGGACGCGTCTTCCAGAAAGCCTCATTCCAGATCTTGGTCATGGAGAACAGCGTCATGAAGCTTACCAGCAGGGCCACCAGGGTCAGCAGGTAGTGCCCATGGCCCAGGCTTGCCGTTATCAGGGCCAGTTTGGCCCAGAATCCGGACAGCGGCGGCAATCCGGCCATGGAAAGCGCCGGCAGCAGGAAGAGCGCCGCCAGAAACGGCCGCTGGTGGTACAGGCCGCCGGAGCGGGGCAGTTCGCTGCTGCCTGTCAGGCGGGCCACGATGCCCGTTGTCAGAAAGAGAGCGGATTTCGCGGCGATGATGTGGGCCATGAAGAATATGGTGCCGGCCAGAGCCAGCGGTGTCATGAGGCCCAGCCCCATCAACAGGTACCCGATCTGGCTTACGATATGAAACGACAGCAGGCGCCGCATCTCGTACTGAACCATGGCGCCCAGAACTCCGATCAGCATGGTCAGGCCCGCTGCCGTCAGTATGATGATCTGACCGGCAATCGCCTCCTGAACGAAGATCAGGGTGAATATCCTGATCAGAACATAGATACCGACTTTTGAAAGCAGCGCCGAGAAAAGGGTCGTCACCGCAATCGGCGCGGTGTGGTAGGAGGCGGGCAGCCAGAAATGAAACGGAAAGACCGCAGCCTTGACGCCAAAGGCGCTGAAGAGCAGGGCCGCTATGATCGGTACGGTGCCAGTATGTTCCGTTTCGCGCAACTGAATCGCCACATGGGCCATGTTGAGGGTGCCGGTCACGCCGTAGAGCAGGCCGATTCCTGCCAGAAAGAAGGCCGAAGCGGTCAGGTTGAGGGCTACATACTTGATGGCGCCCTCGATCTGTTCCCTGCGCCCCCCCAGGGCCAGCAGCACGAAGGAAGAGATCATCAGCACCTCGAACCAAACATAGAGGTTGAAGAGATCAGCGGTGAGAAACGAACCGCAGACCCCCAGCATGAGGACCTGCAGCAGGGGGTGGTAACCGAGCGATTCCTGGCCTGCATCCGCGTCGGTCAGCGAATAGACCGATACGGCCAGTCCCATGAAGCCGGTTGCGGCTATCATCAGGGCGCTGAAACCGTCGGCGACCAGCGTAATGCCGAAGGGAGCCGGCCAGTTTCCCGCCTGGACGCTCAGAATCCCCTTTCCGCGCACCTGCGTCAGCAGGCACAAGCCGGCCACCAGCAGGGATGCCGTTCCGCAGACCCCCAGCATGCGTTGCAGGTTCCTCCTTCTCCAGGCCAGGAGTCCTGCGGTCGCGGTGGCAAGGGGGATCAACAGCGGTACAAAGAGCAGGTTATTCATGGGGCTTCTTCTCCGCCGCCCGGTTTTCCGTGATCAGTTCGTCCTGGTCGTCGCTTCCCACCGTCTGGTAGACCCGTTTGATCAGTACCAGAGCAAACGCCTGCACCCCGAAGCCGATCACGATGGCGGTCAGGATCAGGGCCTGGGGAACGGGGTCGGCGACGGGCGTCAGAGGAGCAATTTCTTCCAGCGGAATATGGGGAGGTCTGCCACGGGTCAGTCTTCCCACGGTAAAAATCAGCAGGTTGGCTGCGTTTCCCAGCAGGGCCAGGCCGAAGACCATCTTGACGATGCTCCGCCGCACCATCAGGTACATGCCCGTGGTGTACAGTCCGGCGATGACCACCGCCAGTACGCTTTCCATTCACTCCTCCATCAGCGTGAAGATAATCAAAAGGGCAATCCCAACGACCAGTACATACACTCCTGCATCGAACAGGAGCGGTGTGCCGACGTGGCCGATACCCGGAACCGGCACGCTGCTCCAGGCGGCGGTGAGAAAGGGAAGCCCCATGGGGAGCGGGAGCAGTCCGCTCGCCAGCGCCATCAGCAGACCCGTTGCGACCAGCCGGAGGGGATCCACCCGCAGCAGCCGGCGTCCCTCCTGCTCCCCGTGGGCCAGAGTGTAGAGCGCGAAGGCGGCCGCCGCCACCAGTCCTCCCGCGAAGCCCCCCCAGGCTCGTTGTGCCCCCGCAGCAGCAAGAAGAGGGAGAACAGCAGCATCAGTGGTAGCAGGATCCGTATGGCGGTGGCAAGGATCAGGGAATACATGGTTAGCTATTCTCCCCGGACCGTTTCTTCAGCAATCCGTATACCCCCAGGGCCGCTACCGCCAGGACGGTGATTTCTCCCAGCGTATCCAGGGCACGGAAATCCACCAGGATGACGTTGACCACGTTCCGTCCATGTCCCGCGGGCAAGCTTTGCCGGAGGAACCAGTCGCCGATGTGGGGGGACATCGGCCGGGAGACCGCCATCAGTACCAGCAGGCCCATGGCGCAGCCGATGGAGAGGGACACCAGCAAATCCCGCAGGCGGGACAGGGGTGAAGAGAGGGAAGTAAAACGGGGCAAGCGGTACAGAACCAGTACGAACATGATGATAGAGAGCGTCTCGATGCAGAACTGGGTCATTGCCAAGTCCGGTGCTCCGAAGATGATGTAGATCAGGGCCACGCCGTACCCCACCGTGCCGAGGGCAGCCACGGCGGCCAAGCGCGATCTTGTGGTGGCCGCCATCAGGGCGCCTCCCAGAATGACGGCTGCGGTCAGCCATTCGTGGAGCCCGCCGTCGGGGCGTTGCGGTGTGGGCAGGGAGGCCGGCCCTGAGATGAGTGCAAGGCACATCAGGCCGACCGCGCCCCCCACTACGGTCATGAGGTAGTGACGCAGACGACCGTTCTGCAGAGATGCTGTCAGGACAGCTGCGAGCCTGGGCAGGCCTTCGAGCATTCGTGCGTACAGCTGTTCCGGTCCCCACAGCTTGGTGCCGTCCAGCGACGGCAGCCGGGTTATGAACGGGAGGCGGCCGACGGCAATGGCAAGGCCCGCAACCAGGGTGAGCAGGCTGAGCACGAGGGGCGGGTTGATTCCGTGCCAGAGGGCCAGTGCAACGGGAACAGGGGGGGCGAGCGTCTTTTCCACCGCCGGCGCCACCAGCCAGAGCCCGAACGGAGCGGGAAACAGCCCGATCAGAAGGCCGGCCAGGGCAGGGATAAGTACGGGGAGCCAGAGATGCGCCTCCACCCGGTGGGGGGGCGGGCCCGGCTCTTTCCGTTTGCCGAAAAAGGGGGTATAGCCGGCCATTAGCGCCGCCACGATTGCCAGGGCGTTTGCGGCTGTCATGAAAGCTGTGGTCAGCATCGGCCAGAGGGGAGCCTGGAGCGTCGTTTCATAGAGCAGCTCCTTGGCGATGAAACCGGCCAGAGGGGGCAGTCCGGCCATGGACAGTGCTGCCATGAGCGCGCCCGCCGCCACCCAGGGGATGCTTCCGGCCAGTCCCCCCAGGCGGGATATGGCCCGGCTTCCGACGGCATGGTCTACTGCCCCGGCAGCCAGAAACAGGGCGCTTTTGTACAGGGCGTGCACCGGCAGCAGGAGCATGGCGGTCGTGACGGCCAGCGGGGTTCCCAATCCCAGCAGCAAGGTCAGGGTACCCAGGGCGCTGACGGTGGACCAGGCCAGGATCTGCTTCAGGTCGTCGCGGAGAATGGCTGTTGCCCCTCCCAGCAGCATGGTCGTGGCTCCGACGAGGGTCAGGCAGACGAACCACTCTTTGGTGCCGCCCACTACCGGCGCAAGGCGCGCCAGCAGATAGATTCCCAGTTTGACCATGGTGGCCGAGTGCAGATAGGCGCTGACCGGAGTTGGTGCGGCCATGGCGCCCGGGAGCCAGAAATGGAAGGGAAACTGGGCCGACTTGGTAAACGCACCGCTCAGTATCAGCAGCAGCATGGCCAGGTAGTGGGGATGGGCTCGCAGCACGTCTCCGCTGGCCAGAATGGTTTTCAGATCCATGCTCCCCGCGGCCCGCCCCATCAGGACTATCCCTGCCAGCAGGGCCAGTCCCCCGGCGCCGGTGACCAGCAGTGCCTGGAGCGCCGCGTCGCGTGAAGCCCTGTTTTCGTGCTCGAAGCCGATCAGCATGAAAGAGCAGAAGCCGGTCAGTTCCCAGAACATGAAGAGGGTCAGCAGGTCTCCCGCCAGCACGGTTCCGAGCATGGCTGCCATGAACGCCAGGATCAGGCCGTAAAATCGGCCCAGATGGCGATGGTGGCGCAGGTACGAAGAAGCATAGATCAGCACAATGGTGCCGATGCCGCTGATCAGCAAGGCGAACAGGATGCTGAGGCTGTCCATGGCCAGGATACAGGTGACTCCCAGAGAGGGAATCCAGGCGTAGCTCTCCTGCTGCACCGCGCCCGATGCCGCTGGTCCGGTCCGAGCCAGGAAAAAGCAGAACAGGGTCAGCGGCGGGAGCCCCCACAGCCATCCGGCCCGACGGGGGATGAGCTGGTGCAGCAGTGGGGCGAGAAGAGCCGTCCCGAAAGATGTCAGCAGAGCAGCCAGCATGGACATGAGGTTCTCCCTCGGTGTTGGTGGTTCAAGGCTGTCGACCCTCGCTCGCGTCGTGCCGGGCGGTGTTTCGTCAAAATGGCTGAGAGGATTCCGATGCGTGGAGAACAGCAAATGCCTACTACTATAGCAGACCTGCGCTTGGCCGCGAGTCTCCTGATTTGTGGCTCCGCCCCGATTCGTACCTGTATGAACTGCAGGTGTCCGGAAAACCGGGAGACAGTGTCAGGTTCGCAGGCCCCATGGGATACCTGCCCAGCGGAAGAGCGTTTTAACCTTGAAAAAACGGCTGCATGCTGAAAACACTTTGGAAAGACGGCTGATTATGACGAAAGAGCCTGGTGCTCTTGCTACGGTACCCCGACTGCCTGAAATGCCACGGGAGGCACAGGCTGGGGGGCATGGGGCGGTGAAGGGACGTCTGGCATTGGAGCTACGCTTGAGACGGCAGGAGGGAAACACGGAGAGAGCAGGAGGGGGGATACCTGTGCCTGATGCGTGGACGTGCGGGGTAGTGATGTGTGCAAGGGACATGGCTGAAAAGACGGTCGAGACTCTCTTTTTTTACCCCTTGATGGTCTCAAGTATCTTTTCCGCCACATCCTTGCCGCTGATGCTGTAGCTGCCCGCGGCCAGCTGGGCCCTGATGGCCGCGATCTTGTCCCGGCGGGCCTGGTCTTCGTCAGCGCCCTCGCTACTCTTCTCTCCGGCTGCCGCGGATATGTCGACGCTGAAAGCGGCCTCATCCGTCCTGTCCGGGGCAGGGGTGTTACCGGATGTGTGCGCGGCTGTTTTCGTCTGATCTGTTTCCCGTGTTCCTGCCGGGGTAATGGGGGTGTTGTCGATTTTCATTGCCTGTTCCCGCTCTCCACTGGGATGGTCTCGTGCGTCTCAGTTCCCTTCGACAGTTTCCCTGACAAACTTTACAACCAATCCGCGTCTCTTGCCGGACAGCTGGGTTCATCGCCCGGGGATCAGTTGGTGGGAACGCTCTGGCTCAGGTCCAGTTCCCGCACCGCTCCGAAGGCCGTCAGCGGTTTGTCGAAGCTTTTCGCGTCTCCAATCACCACGATCTTGAACGCCTCCGGTTTCAGGTATGTGCGGGCTGCGGAGAGCACGTCCCGCTTTGTCACCCGGGCGATGCTGTCGCGGTAGGTCTCCAGGTAGTCGATCGGATAGCCGTAATACTCCAGTCTGGCCCGCTGGATTGCCACGGCCGCCGGGGAGGTGAAACCGAACATGAAGGAGTTGATGATGTACTCCCGCGCCGACTTCAACTCCTGGTCGCTGATCTCCTCCCGGGTCATGGTGGTGATGATCTCCCTCATCAGGGAGATTGCCTTTGCGGTGCTCTCGGCCTTGGTTTCGGTTTCGGCGATGAAGCTGCCGCTGAAGCGGCGGCCGATGTCGAAGTGGCTGCTGGCGCTGTAGGCCAGCCCCCGGTTGGTGCGGATCTCCATGGTCAGGCGCGAGGTGAAACTGCCCCCCAGGATGTAATCCAGGATGCGTACGGCGTGGATGTCCGGATCGTCCTTGGTCGGCCCCAGGTGCCCCATGCGGATCACGGACTGGTTGACCGCTTTCTTGCCATGGAGAACCTCCGGCCTGAAGACGGCAGGGGGCTGGGGAATCTTTTCCACGCTCAGGGGAGTGGTGGGGCGCCTCGGGCCGAAAACCTCGTTCAGTTGGCGGATCAGGGCGGTGCGCTCAAAATCGCCGGACACGGCCAGTATCATGTTGTCCACGCGAAAGAAACGGCGGTGAAAGTCAACCACCTCCTGGCGGGTGATGGCCTTGACCGATGCAAAGCTCGGCACCGCCCCCAGGGGGTGCCCGGCGTAGATGGCCCTGGCAATCTCCCGATCGGCGATTTCCTTGGGATCGTCGTTCTGGCGGCGCAGCCCCTCGATCATCTGCCTGCGGATCAGCTCCAGGCGCTTGTCGCTGAAATCGGGATGCAGCAGCACGTCGCGGAAGATGCGCAGCGTCTGATTGAAATTCCTGGTCAGGCTGCTTAAGGATACCGTTCCCATGTCTTGGGCGATAGCGCTCTCAACGGTTGAAGCCATGAATTCCAGTTCGTCGTCCATCTTCTCCGCAGACATGCCAGCGGCGCCGCCGTTGCGCATGGCGCTGCCGGTCAGCGTGGCCAGGCCGGATCTGTTGGCTGGGTCGTAGACAGAGCCGGTGCGCACCAGCGCGGTCATGCTGATGATGGGCAGTTCCCTGTCGGCCAGCAGGTAGACCGGCATGCCGCAGGTAAGGACGATTCGTTCGGCCCTGGGGATCTGGAAGCGCACTTCCGGAAAGCTCATGCTGCGGGGATCGGCTTTCCCCCCTTCGGCGGCAAAGGCAATTGCAACCGTGCAGAGCGACAGGCAGAGGGCGAGGATAATTCGTTTCATTTCTTTACATCCCCCTGTGTGGTGATGAAACCGACCATGCGGTTCTCCCTGCTGAAGTAGTGGTTGGCCACCCGCCGGATGTCGGCCGCAGTGACCGCCGCCACCCTGTGGCGGTATGCGCTCATGTAGCGCCAGCTCCCGGTCAGGGCCTCGAATTCGGTCAGGTTGCGTGCCAGCCCTCCGTTGGTGCCCATGCGCCGTGCCTCCTCGAACTCGATGCCGTTGAGCACGCGCTTGAGTTCCCGCTCGCTGACCGGTTCGTTCTTCAGACGTTCCAGTTCGGCCAGGATGGCCTGCTCCACCTCATTGACCGTATGGGGGGCACGCGGATCGGCGTTGATCACCAGCAGGTTGGGATAGCGGCTCCCGGGTGCGTCGAAAACAGACACATCGGTGGCGAGCTGGTCCTCGATGACCAGTTTCCGGTACAGCCGCGAGGTGCGGCCATGGCCGAGGATCGTGGCGATGACGTCGAAGACGTAGTCATCCGGCGCGCCGATGGCCGGCTTGTGGAAGCCGATCATCAGTGTCGGCTGGGAGTCGGCCATCAGCTCGATGCGCCGTTCACCCCCCTGTTTCGGCTCTTGGGTCGTGACCGGGGCAGGATTCCTGCCCGGTGAGATGGCGCCGAAATAGCGCTCCACCAGGGCAATGGTGGCCTGCGGGTCGATGTCGCCCACGATGGCCACAATGGCGGACTGGGGGCCGTAGTAGTCGCGGAAGAATCGTTCCGCCTTGCTGCGGGTCAGGTTCTCGATGTCCGACATCCAGCCGATGGTGGGCTGGCCGTAGGGGTGGGCCAGGTAGGATGAGGCCAGGAAGGTCTCCCACAGCCTGCTCACCGGGTCGGCATCGTAGGAGCGGCGGCGCTCCTCCATGACCACCGCCCGCTCGGTGTAGAACTCGCGCAGCACGGCGTTTTGCATCCGGTCCGATTCGATGGCCGCCCACAGCTCCAGCTTGTTGGAGGGGAGGCTGATCAGGTAGGTGGTGCCGTCGCGGCTGGTGAAGGCGTTGTAGCCCACCCCACCGTTTTTGGAATAGAGCTCGAAAAACTCATCCTTTATGGCGTACGTTCCGGCCTCGGCCTCCAGCTCCGCCAGTTGCCGCGTCAGCTGGTCAATCCTTTTCGCATCGCCCTTGTCCTGCTTGGCCTTCTCGGCGATCAGGGCCTGGCCGGTCTGCTCGATCCTGTCCAGGAGCGGCTTCTCGGCGGCATAATCTTTGGTCCCCAGGGTGGTGGTCCCCTTGAAGAGCATGTGCTCCAGCAGGTGGGCGATGCCGCGCTCGTCGCTGCGCTCGTCCACGCTCCCCACCCGGAAGCGTATCCAGGCAGCCACGGTGGGCGATGTGTGCCGCTCGACCATCAAGAGTTTCATGCCGTTCTTCAGGGTGTGCTCCACCACCTTCTCCTCCAGGGGGGAACGGAGGGTGGCCGAAGCGGCTTTTGTGGGCTCGGCCGGAGGCGCGGCCTGGAGTGAGCCGGCGAACAGGCAGAGGGCGGTTGAAAGGGCGATCAGTAGACGCATGGATGCTTCCTTGGATAACGCTGTCGGTTAGAAGAGCGAGAATTTCACATAGCGGCCCGGGTTCTGCTTGATGTCTTTAATCAGCAGCTCCACGGAATCCACCATGCGGTTGACCCGCTCGTAGAGTTCCTTCTCGTTGATGGTCTTGCCCAGTGTGCCGCTGCCGCTGTTGATGCGGCCGGTGATCTCCTCGATGGCCTTGATCGAGCTGTCGGCGCGGTTGATCAGGGAGAGTCCCCTGTCGTACAGCTCGCGGTCGCTGACCAGCATGCCGATGGTCCCCTCCGGGGAGGTGAGCTTGCGGTTCAGTTCGCGCACGTCGCCAGCGGCCTGCACGCTGGTGTCGGCCAAGAGCACCAGCTTGGCGTAGAGGGTTTCATCGTGGATCAGCTTGTTCAAGGTCCCCTCGGATTTCTGGATGTCCTGCAGGGTCTGGTCGGCGCGGTTCAGGATGCTGACCAGCCGGTTGTACGGTTCAGGGTCTCGGTTGAGTCTGCCCAGGGTCCCCTCCCCCCGGTTGATGGTGATGGTCAGTTCGCTCAGTTCGCTGGTCAGCTTGACAATGTTGGAGTACAGGGCCGGGTCGTTGGCCAGTTTGCCCAGGGTTCCCTTGCCCTGGGTGATGCTGTCCACGATCGTGTTCACCCGGTCGAAGGTGGTTCCCGCCTTCTGCACCACGTCGTCCAGCTTTGCCGTGGGGGCGCCGCGCAAGATTTGCGGCGGGGTGGTGGAGTAGAAGCGGGAAGGGATGATGTCAACATACTTCTCCCCCATCAGGCCGCGGGTCTTGATGGTGATCCTGGAGTCGGGGCCGATCTTGCGCAGTGCCTCGTGTTCGGCCTCGATGAAGATGGTCACCTCGTTGGAACGTTCCGGGTCGCCGAACTCCACCGCCGTCACCACCCCCACATCCACCCCGGCCAGCCAGACCGGCGCACCGTCCTTGAGCCCGGCCACGTCCTCCATCATTACCTTGAGCTTTCCCTTGGGGGTGAACATCTTGGTCTTCTGCCCCATCAGCAGCACGCCGCCTGCGATGAACAGCAGCGCCAGGAAGATGAAGACGCCGGCGCGCACCTGGGCCCAGCCTATTCTGTTGCTTCGTTCCATGTCATATCCCGTACTTCTTTTTGTGTCATGCGAACAGCGACTGCTCGGTGGGCGCCAGGAATTCCCGCACCTCCGTGAAGTCGCAGGCCCGTATCTCGGCCTCGCTCCCCTCGAACAGCATGCGCGCCTGGTGCAGGAAGGTGAAACGGTCCGAGGTGGCGAAGGCGGTGGCCAGGTCGTGGGTGACCATCAGGGTGGTCTTCCCCTCGGCCTGCAAACGCTGCATCAGGTTGCAGATGTTGTAGACCCCGATGGGGTCCAACCCGGTGGTCGGCTCGTCGAAGAAGATGTACTCCGGGTCGGCGGCCAGGGCCCGGGCGATGGCCACCCGCTTTTTCATGCCGCCGGAGAGTTCCGCCGGATACAGGTTCAGGGCATGATCAACGCCGACGAAGCTGAGCTTTTCCACCACGATCTCCTCGATCTCTGCCATGCTCAGGCGTCCCTCCTCCAGCAGGCGGTAGCCCACGTTCTCCCCCACGGTCATGGAATCGAACAGCGCGCCCCCCTGGAAGACGATGGCGATGCACTTGCGCAGCTCCATGTAGCTTGATTCGGGAAGGCCGGTGATGCATTGGTCGCCGATGAAGACCCTGCCCGCGGTTGGCTGCAGAAGCCCCAGCAGCAGCTTGAGGATGGTGGTCTTGCCGGCGCCGCTGATCCCCAGGATGGTGCGGTTGACCCCCCGTTCCAGCCGGAAGTCGAAATCCTCCAGGATCGTGCGCCCCCCCACGGAGTAGCAGAGCTTTTCCATGCGGATGGAGTCGGCGCAGCTCATGGGAGTGAGGTTCCCCCCATGGCCAGGATGACCTGCCACTGCTCCGGCGTCACCGGCTGGATGGAGAGGCGGCTCCTGTTGACCAACGGCATGTCCGCCAACAGCGGATTTGCCTTGATCTCCTCCAGGGTGACCAGCCGCGTCATCTCCTTGAGATAGCGGACATCCACCATGTACCAGATGGGATTGGCGGGGGATGATTTGGGGTCGAAGTGCTCGCCCTCGGGGTCCAGGGCGGTTGTGTCCGGGTATCCCTCGCGCACCACGGTGGCCAGGCCGACAACGGCCGGTTGCGGGATATTGCTGTGGTAGAACAGCACCAGGTCGCCGACCCTGATGGTGTCGCGCAGGTAGTTGCGGGCCTGGAAGTTGCGCACCCCGTCCCAGGGCTCGGTCATGTTCGGGCGGTTTTTCAGGTCTTGGAAGGAAAAACAGCCCGGTTCGGTTTTAAACAGCCAGTAGTTCATCTGCTCCCCGTTACTGCTCGTAATGCGTCACCATGGGGATGACTTTGATGGTCCTGCTATCTCTCCTTGAAGGGGAGGGGATTTTTAACCATCGCATCACCGCGGCATCAGCGCGAACACACCCCAGCCCAGGTATTCACGCGTGTAGGTGGCGTGGCGCACGGGTTCCGAGGTCAGTTGGGCNNNAACCTCTTTGGCTAGCTCGTCGCCGGGATTGGCTTCAAGCCAGCGGCGCATGGTGAGCCATTTGGCCGCCTCGTATCTGTCCCAGCCGTCCTGGTCGGCCAGAACCATTTCAACCACGTCGCAGCCAAGGCGGCCGAAGGACGCGAGAAGTTCCGGCAGCGTGAGAAAGTCGGAGATCGAGGTGGCGAGGCACCCCCTGGCAACCTCTTCCGTCGGCGGTACCTGCCGCCAGTAGGGCTCGCCGATGAGGATGATCCCCCCGCTCTCCAGGCTCCGCGCCAGAAGCTCGATAGTGCCGGCGACTCCCCCGCCGATCCAGGTGGCGCCGACACAGGCCGCCACACCGACCTTCTCGTCCGAGACGTAGCCCGCGGCATCATCATGGATGAATCTGACCTGATGGGCAACGCCGAGTTCTTCGGCGCGGAGTTTCGCCTGTTCGGTGAACAACGGGCTCATGTCGATGCCGGTGCCGATGATGCCGTAATTCCGTGCCCAGGTGCAGAGCATCTCCCCCGAGCCGCTGCCGAGGTCGAGCACCCTGGTCCCCGTTTCCAGTCGCAGCGCCGCGCCGAGAGTGGCGAGCTTTTCGGGTGTGAACGGGTTATGGATGCGGTGAGCGCTTTCGGTGATGGTGAAAATCCGTGGGATGTCCATTTCGGGAAATCTCCTTGTGGGTGTGAATAGATTCAGTCACTCGCTAACGGGCATGGCTTTGACCCGCCAGTTTTTTGGCGGGTCGTAAGCCTTGTTGGAATTTCTTTTTCTCATTTTACAAACTTACAAGCCTGACCCCGCGCCCTTCTCCCCCTTAATTGGACGCAGGCACAGCCAATCTTGGCCTAGTGAGCCTTTGCCATCAACAACAACTTTGAAAACTGCGGTTGCCGGAGTGAATGGCTTGTCTGTTACTGGAGTAAAGTCGCCATGCCAGCGGATATGCATCTCTGTGTGAACTACTTTCCCATTGTTGCGAAAGACCATCAACATTTGGCCGTCATCTGTGGACTCTGAAGTGATTGTGGCTTTACATTCTGTCGATGTAAGATTAAGTCCCCTGCAAACTTCGCTGGTAGGTTCGTACGGTCCAAAAATAAATAGTTCGTCCCACTGAAACTTTGTTAATTTGGCAATCGATACTTTTGGGGCATGCTTGTCACGAAGTTCTCTTTTTAGTGCCCAACCAACTTTACCGCTGCTGAAATAGCGATATATATCTCCGCAACCAGCACAGCACAGAAGTAGCATTGTAACTATAGCTATTCTCATATTTCATCCATACAACTCGTTATTGCCCGGTCCACGCGCGCGTGAACCGGTGAGCTGCTTGAATTGGACATTTGATCCGTGAACATGTAAGCAGTCGAAGAAAGAGTGGTAGGTTGGAGCGTTCAATCGTGCCGAGACTTCAGCTATACCCCTTTGGCCCTTCCCTCACCACGTTCAGCTCCGCCAGGTCCCGCTCGAAGATCTCCCACAAGTTGAGCGTAATCCCCGGCAGGGACACCAGCGCTAGCTCCCCGTGCCACGGGAAAACATCCGCCCGGCCGTATCTCCCCTCCACCAAGCGATAGCGCTCCACCAGATCGCCTGCCGGGTCAACCAGCAGGTATTCCGGAACACCGAAACGCTCGTACAGCTCCAGCTTCAGCTTCCTGTCCATGAAGGTGCTGGAAGGGGAGAGCACCTCCATGACCAGGTCCGGCGCGCCCTGGATGTTGGCGTCGGTGATCCTTCCCTTATCGCACACCACGAGCACATCGGGCTGGACAATGTTGTAGTCGTCAAGAACCACATCGGTGGGGGCGATGAAGGGAATGCACGGTTTACCTTTCAGTTTCTCCCGAATCAAAGCATACAGATTACCCGTAACCTTCTGGTGCCTGATGTTCGGGGCCGCCGACATGCGCAACGCTTGGCCGTCGATGAGCTGCCAGCGTTCCTCCTCCGGCCACTCCCTGTACTCGTTGCACGAAAATCGATGGGTTTTATCCTCTGCGGGAAGGGTCATGGTCTGAGCCTCCTTGTAATCCGGAAAAAACAGTCACCTGAACGCCACGAAGATCTTGGAGATGAAGAAGTCCGACACCAGGATGGTGACCGAGGAGAGCACCACCGCCTGCTTGGCCGCCGCCCCCACCCCCTCGGCGCCGCCGCGGGTGTTCAGGCCGATGTAGCAGCCGGTGACGGCGATGATCAGCCCGAAGAAGAGCGGTTTGACCAGCCCCTCGATCAGGTCCTGGAAGACCATGAACTGGGAGAGGCCGCTCACGTACATGATCGGGTTAATGCCGTACCCGGCCGACATGACGTATCCCCCCACCAGCGAGATGACATCCGTGGCCACCGTCAAAAGCGGCATGGCCAGCAGCATGGCCTTCAGTCGCGGGGTTGCCAGGCGCTGAATGATGTCGGTCCCCTCCACCCGCATTGCATCCACCTGTTCGGTGACCACCATGGTGCCCAGTTCGGCGGTGATGGCCGAGCCGCCCCGGCCGGCCACCATGAGGGACGCCAGCACCGGCCCCAGTTCCTTGATCATGGTGGCTGCAACCATGCCGCCCACATAGCTGGTGGCGGCGAACGGTTTGAGCTGGATCAGGGCCTGCAACGCCATGACCATGCCGGAAAAGAGGCCGGTCAAAAGGCAGATGAACAGGGAGGCGAAGCCCAGCTTATCGAACTGCACCACGAATTCACGGTAGTAGGAGGGGCGCCGGAAGATGCGTGCCAGCATCCCCGCTCCCAGGCTGAAATAGCTCTGCAATCCGTGGAAGAAGCGGATCAGCCCCCTGTCGACGACGGCGATGTTCATGGATCAGAGCGCGGCTTCCAGTGCCTCGCGCGCCTCGTTGATGAAGATGAATTCCAGATCGTTGCGCACGTTGTCCGGGATGTCTTCCAGGTCGTCGCGGTTGCGCTCGGGGGCCACGATCTTCCTGACCCCGGCCCGGTGGGCCGCCAGCACCTTCTCCTTCAGCCCGCCGATGGCCAGGACCCGGCCGGTGAGGGTGATCTCGCCGGTCATGGCCACGTCGCGCCTGGCCGGCTTTCCGGTCAGAAGCGACACCAGAGCCGTGACGATGGTCACCCCGGCAGAGGGGCCGTCCTTGGGGATGGCGCCGGAGGGGACGTGCACGTGGATGCCCCGGTTCTCGAAGGCGGAAGGTTCGATGCCGAAATCCACGGCATGGGCCTCGATGTAGGAAAGGGCCGCCCGGGCAGACTCCTTCATCACATCACCCAGGGAGCCGGTCAGGATCAGCTCCGCCTTGCCCGGCATGCTGGTGACCTCCACGAAGAGGATGTCGCCGCCGGTCTCGGTCCAGGCCATGCCGGTGACCACGCCGATGCGGTCGTTCTCGGCAGCCACTTCGTTGTGGAACTTGCGCGGCCCCAGCAGTTCGGCCACCACCTCGGGGGTGATGGGGGTGCGCAGCGGCTTCTTCTGGGTGATCTCCTTGGCCACCTTGCGGCAGATGGTGGCGATGGTGCGCTGCATGTTGCGCACTCCCGCCTCCCTGGTGTAGTCGGATACGATCTTGACGATGGCGTCGTCCAGGAACTCTGGCTGCATCTCCTTAAGCCCGTTCTCCTCGATCTCCCGCTTGACGATGAAGTTGCGGGCGATGTGCAGCTTCTCCTCGGTGCTGTACCCGGCCAGGCGGATGACTTCCATCCTGTCCTTGAGCGGGCCGGGGATCGGGTCCAGCTGGTTGGCGGTGGTGATGAACATGACCTTGGACAGGTCGAAAGGGACGTCCAGGTAGTGGTCCTGGAAGGAGAAGTTCTGCTCCGGGTCCAGCACCTCCAAGAGCGCCGAGGCCGGGTCGCCGCGGAAGTCCTGGCCCAGCTTGTCGATCTCGTCCAGCATGAACACCGGGTTGTTGCTGCCGCAGCGGAAGATCTCCTTGATGATCCGGCCGGGGAGCGCGCCGATGTAGGTGCGGCGGTGGCCGCGGATCTCGGCCTCGTCCCGCATGCCCCCCAGGGAGATGCGCACGAACTTCCTCCCCAGGGAACGGGCGATGGACTTGCCCAGACTGGTCTTGCCCACGCCGGGAGGGCCGACGAAGCAGAGCACCGGTCCCTTCATGTCATCCTTCAGCGAGCGTACCGCCAGGAACTCCAGGATGCGCTCCTTGATCTTCTTCAGGTCGTAGTGGTCCTCGTTCAGGATCTCCTCAGCCCTGATGATGTCCAGGCTGTCAATGGTGGAGCTGTTCCAGGGCATGCCGGCCAGGTAGTCCAGGTAGGTGCGTGACACGGTGTATTCGGGGGAGGCCTGGTTGATCCGCTCCAGCCGTTTCAGCTCCTTGACGGCTATCTTGTGCACATCCTCGGGAAGGCCTGCCTCTTCGATGCGTTTGCGCAGGTCGTTCATATCCGCGGTGCGGGCATCCTCCTCGCCCAGTTCGTCCTGGATATGCTTCATCTGCTCGCGCAGGATGTATTCCTTCTGGTTCTTGCCGACCTTGCGGTTGACCTCGGTGTTGATCTCGCTCTTGACCTGTAGGCGCTGGACCTCGTTGGTCAGGTAGACGTAGACCTTCTTGAGCCGCTCCAGGGGGTCGATGGTTTCCAGCAGCTCCTGGAGTCCCTCCAGCGGCAGGTTGACGTACAGTGCCACCAGGTCCGAGAGGCGGGCCGGGTTGTCGATGTAGTCGATCATCTTCATCACATCGTCGGGGAGCGGCTTGCCGTGGGAGAGCGAAATCTTCAAGAGGGCGTTCAGGCTCTGCACCAGGGCGTCGGAGACCATGCCCTTTTCGACGAATTCCCGCACCAGTTCACAGTGGGCCTGGGGAACCGTCCCGGAGGTGTCCATTTCCAGGATCCGCAGCCTGTTCAGCCCCTCCATGGTTACCTTGAACTTGGTGTCGCCGATCTTGGTGATCTTGTTGATCCGGCAGAGGGTGCCGATGGATCGGTAATCGAGTGTCTGGCCGTTGCCTGTGGCATCGCCGTTGCGCAGGGCGACCGCCACCAGGTTCTCCTGGGTGCTGGCCATGGAGAAGGTCAGCATGTCGCGCTCGTCCACAAAGAGCGGGAAGATCATGTAGGGAAAGGGGACGATTTCTTTCTGCAGGAAAACGGGGAGCTTTTCGGGTAGTTCCATGTCGGTGTAGGGCATAGGGGGGTCCTGGTGTGCGTATGTAATGTTTTGATTGATTGTTATGCGGTGTACCGGTTTGTCGGGTGCGATTCTGACGCTGGTTCCCGTCAGTATGCGGGGGCCTGGACTGACCGTGGGGTATACACTGCCTGTTGTCTCGGGTATGCATTCTTCGGGCCGAGCGCGCCGGTCGCAAAACTCTAGCATGTTTTTGGCCACAATTCAAAAGAGTAAACGATTACAGGGGGCGTCCCTCCCTGACCCGGCTTCTGATCAGTCGCACCGGAGCCTGCGCGCCGGCCAGGTCGCGGTAGAGCAGGGTCAGGAAGCGCACCGTGACCAGGCGGTGGATCAGCGCCTGGGTCAGGCGGTAGATCCAGAAGCGCACAGGGGAAGGGGAGGGGCCGCCCAGGATCAGCGGGCAGAAGTCGCACAGGAGCAGGGAAACCCTGATTCCCTCGTGGGTGTCTTCCACACCGAAGCGCAGCTCTCCCCGGTGACACTGGTGGGGCTGGACCAGTACGCCGCCGCGGATGCGCAGCACCGACAGCCCCTCGTGGGAGTCGTCGGGGGGCTGGAAGCTGATCAGGCTGATAGCGCTGGAGAACAGGCGGAATTCCACTCCAGCCGGCGTGGTTGTCGGACGGATCAGGGTCAGGGTGCAGGAGCGGATGTACTCCAGGTAGCGCTGCTGGATGCTACGGGGGGTGAGGCTACGGGCGATGTCAGGGGAAAAGACGCTCCACTGGATGGAGAAGACCGAGGAATCTTCCTCCAGCACCTGCTGGCAGGCAATTGGCTGTGGCCGGCAACGGGGCATGGCGCTATCTGGTCAGTCGCTGGATCAGGGCCGCGTGCCGGGGATAGCGGCCCGTCAGCTCCAGCCGGTCGGCCATCTGGAAGTCGGCGAAGTCGAAGCCGGGCGCCACGGTGCATCCCACCAGGGAGAAGTCGCCCAGGGTCTCGGCGCCGAACCAGCAGCCGGCCGGGACCATGGCTTGGAAAAGCTCCCCCTTTTCCGCATCGCGGCCGAGCAGGATCCGGCGTCGTTCCCCCTGGGGGGTGATCAGCTGCACCGTGAGCGCGGCTCCCTCATGGAAATGCCAAATCTCGTCGGACTGGATGCGGTGCAGGGCCGATATCTCCCCCCGCTGCAGCAGGAACAGGATGGCGGTGGCGAAGCAGCGTGCCCCCCCGAAACGCTCCGGCAGGGCAGGGGCGGGGATGGTTTCGGCCGAGCGGTAGGTCTCCCGGAACCAGCCCCCTTCCGGGTGGCGGACGAGTCCGAGGGTGTCGATCCAGAACGGGGCGTCATGGCGAGAATGGTGTGGGGTCATGGGGTTTTCCTTCATGCGCGTCGTGCCGGGATGCGTGCTACAGCAGTTGTGTCTCCATTGCCCGCACGATCAGCATCTCCTGGCGGAAGCGTCTGGCCAGTTCCGCCCGGTAGGTCTGCCACCACTCCCGTTCCAGGGTGTCGCTCATGATCTCATAGATCACGATCTCGTCGCGGATGGTCTGGGAGGGGGTCTCCCGCCAGAGCCCCTCGGCCGGCGAGCGGAGGTAGGCGGTGATGCCGCCGAAGCGCTCGGTCAGTTCATCCCGCACACGGCTGTAGTCCCGTTGGGGAAAGGGGTTGCCGCCGTTGTCGTACAGCGGCAGGAGAATCTGGATCAGGTACATTGATGCTGCCCCTTGAAAGCTCTCTGCGGACACCAGCCGCAGCCGGATGAAAGGTTCAACGCAAAGCGGAGTTGGTGCATTTTTGGCAACTGACGCGAAAACGGCAATCTGTTCTGTGCCGGCTAGCGGTCCGGCAGCGCCCCTGATTCCAGGAACGCGGTCAGTTCCGGGAGCGCGTCGAAGACCATGTCCGGTGCCGCTTCCTCGATCTCTTCGCGGCTGCCATAGCCGTAGGTGACCGCTGCCGTCAGTATACCATTACCCCTGCCGCCCAATATGTCGTGGCAGCGGTCTCCAACCATGAGCGTCGTTGTCGGGTCCAGGTTCTCGGCGTGGAGGATATGGGTGATCAATTCCCCCTTGTTTGTGAAGCGGCCGTCCAGTTCGCTGCCGTGCACACCATGGAAGAATTGGGTGAGGCCGAAGTGGTCGAGAATCGGCACGGCGAAGACCCTGGGCTTGGCTGTTGCCAGAAAGATGCGCAGTCCCGCGTCCCTGACTCTCTCCAGGGCGGGGATACTCTCCGGGTAGAGTTCGTTTTCGAACATGCCGGTCGTGGAGTAACGCTCCCGGTAAAGGGCCAGGGCCTGGTCGAGGAGCGCGTCGTCGCTGGTATTCATCAGGCGCGAGAAGGAGTCCCTGAGGGGCGGGCCGATGCACCAGGTGAGATGGTCTTCGTGCGGCGGGGTCAGGCCGAGCCTGTCCAGGGAGAAGCGGATACAGCCGGTTATCCCTTCCTTGGGGTCGGTGAGCGTTCCGTCAAGGTCGAAGAGGATGGTGGTGATGGTCATGGTGTGGAATCAGTGGTCATGGGTGGAAGTGGAGTGGACGCGCATTGTCTGCTTACTATCACAAAAGAACAGGCGCTGCAACGGATGCGCTGTCCTGCACATCGTGTGTATGTCCAACCTGCCCGCAGGTGCTACCCGCTCTCAAACGGATACTTTGGCCATGAACATGGAAAAATGATTGCATTGACGCGGCGTGGCCGATCTCCAATGTCTTTCGCCCCTGTGGGATGTTCAACCCATAGCATACTTCCGATGCTTGGCAAAGGCTCAGGTAGTCGCCCCATCATCTGCCCGATTTTATATTGCATTCGTGTTTCCCCTGTGGCACTTTTCCCCCACTTCCGGAGGAACCGCCCGTGCCCCACAGACCACGTTTGTTCGCCATCGGCGACATCAACGCCTTCTTCGGCCTGATGCTGGACAACCTGTCCGACCTGGTGATCATGGCGGCGATCCTCACCGGCGTCTTTGGCATGCCACGCGAACTGGTGCTGGGTAGGATGCTGCCGGGAAGCGCCATGGGGGTGCTGGCCGGGGACCTGCTCTACTCCTGGATGGCCTGGCGCCTGGCCAAACGCAGTGGACGCGACGACGTGACCGCCATGCCCCTGGGGCTGGATACCCCCTCCTCCTTCGGCATGGCCTTCGGCGTGATCGGCCCCTGCTACCTGGCCACCAAGGACGCTCTTCTGACCTGGCAGGTGGGCATGGCGGTGATCGTCATGATGGGGCTGTTCAAGATCGCCGCCTCCTTCTTTGGGCCGAGCCTGCGGCGATTGATCCCCCGGGCGGGGCTCCTGGGGAGCATCGCGGCGGTGGCGCTTTTGCTCATTGCCTACCTGCCGTTCCTCAAACTGTTCGCCTCGCCGGTGGTCGGCTTCCTCTCCCTGGGGATCGTCTTCATCTCGCTTTTGGCCCGTTTCAAACTCCCCCTGCGCCTCCCCGGCGCCTTGGCCGGCATCCTCTGTGGCGTCATTGCCCACTACCTGCTGGGCGCCTTCGGCCTGCTCCCCCACGGGACGGTGGCTCTGCTTCCCCCACCGGAGCTGGCCTTCCACCTGCCACTCCCCACGTTTGAATTCCTGGCCGGCATGACCCGCGGCCTGACCTACCTGCCGCTGGCGATTCCCTTTGCCCTGGCCACGGTGGTGGGCGGGGTGGATGTGACCGAGAGCGCGGCTGTGGCCGGCGACGACTACAACACCCGCGACATCCTGCTGGTGGAGGGTTTCGCCACCCTTGTGGCCGGCATGTGCGGCGGGGTGATCCAGTCCTGCCCCTACATCGGCCACCCGGCCTACAAGGAGATGGGGGGGCGCGCCGGCTACACCATTGCCACGGCGCTCTTCATCGGCCTGGGGGCGGTGTGCGGCTACCTCTCCTTCTTCGTGGGGCTGCTGCCCGAGGCTGCCGTGGCGCCGATCCTGATCTTCATCGGCATCGAGATCATGGCCCAGGCCTTCGAGGCCACGCCGCGCCAGCATTTTCGGGCCGTTGCCATCTCCTTCATCCCGGTGGTGGCCTGCCTGGTCTCCATCCAGTTCAACCAGCTCTTGTCCGGATTGGGCAAGAGCGTCTCCGACCTGTCCGGCGAGCTGCTGGTCAGCTACACCGCCACCACGGTCCTGGGCAACGGTTTCATCGTCACCTCGCTCCTGTGGGGGGCGGCCTTCGCCCATGTGTTGGACCATTGTCCCGGTCGGGCGGCCGGGTATTTGCTGGTCTGCGGCCTGCTTACCCTGTGCGGCGCCATCCATTCGCCGCTCCCCAGCGGCGCGCTCTTCTCGCCGCTGCAGCCGCCGTCGCCCCTGGTCTGGCACCTGGCCGCCGGTTACCTCCTCATGGCCCTGACCTTTGCCCTCCTGGATGCGGGCAGGGAAAGGCAAAAAACATGGCAGGTTGGTCGCTGGTAATGCACCGGAATTACCTCATAAGTTCATCTGGTCATGGGTGCCTGTCCGGTATGGCGGATCCATTGGGATCCTTGTCATCCCCTGGGGGTATGGCACACTTGTCTTCTATGGAAAAAACAACGGGGAAAATTCTGGTTACCGGCGCGACCGGCTTCATCGGCAGGCGGCTGACAGTGGCGCTGGTGCGACAGGGGTACAGTGTGCGCTGCATGCTGCGCAGGGATGCTCCAGACCTTCCCCGGCAGGCGGAGCAGGTGCGGGGCGACATGTTGGAACCGGTCACCCTTGACGCCGCCCTGGCGGGGATCGACACCGCCTATTACCTGGTGCACTCCATGACCGCCGGCAGGAGCGGTTTCGAACAGCGCGACCGCACGGCAGCCGAAAATTTCGTTGCTGCCGCCGACCGGGCCGGGGTTCGGCGGGTGATCTACCTGGGAGGGTTGGGGGAGACCGGTGACGACCTGTCCGAACACCTGAGGAGTCGCCTGGAGGTGGCCCGGATCCTGGCCAGGGGAACGTTTGCCACCACCTTCCTCATGGCAGCCGTCATCATCGGCGCCTCCGGTGCATCCTTCGAGATGGTGCACTTCCTGGTTAAGCGCCTGCCGGTGATGATCACGCCGCGCTGGGTGACGACCCGCTGCCAACCCATCGCCGTGGACGACGTGATCGCCTATCTCACTGGCTGCCTGGGGGACGAACGGACCGCCGGCAAAACCTTTGACATCGGCGGTCCGGAGGTGATGACCTACCGGGAGATGATGGCACGCTTCGCCCGCATCCTGGGTAAGCGGCTGTACATCCTGGCGGTGCCGGTGCTGACCCCCAAGCTGTCGTCCTACTGGGTTGCCCTGATAACCCCGGTGCCGCCGTCGGTCTCCATGCCGCTCATCGAGGGGCTCAAGAATGAGGTCGTCTGCCGCGAGAACGCCATCCGTCAGATCCTGGCGATCCCCTTGACCACCTATGACGAGGCTGTGGCCAGGGCGCTGGCGGAGTTGAAGTCGTAGGGGCGCAACGTTTGGTTTCTCGTCCCTTTTCCTTCAAGGGGAGGGGGATGTTTCGGTTACACGGTTATTCTCACCACCGCCCGCCGCTGACGGCTGGCTGATTCAACTGCTCACAAGGAGGCATCTGAAATGAAAAAGATTGGCGTTATCCTTTCCGGCTGCGGCGTACGCGACGGCAGCGAGATCCACGAGGCGGTCCTGACCCTGCTGGCCATCGATACGTGCGGCGCCGAGGCGGTCTGCATGGCACCCAACGTCGAATTCCCCGAGACCAATCACCTGACCATGCAGGAAACCGGCGCCATGCGCAACGTGCTGGTGGAGTCGGCACGCATTTCCCGCGGCAATATCCGTGACATCAAGGATGTCAACGTATCCGACCTGGATGCGGTGATCCTGCCGGGCGGCTTCGGTGCGGCCAAGAACCTGTGCGACTTTGCCGCCAAGGGGGCCGCCGCGACGGTAAACCCCCAGGTTGCCCGCCTGCTGAAGGAGATGGCGGCTGCCCGCAAACCCATCGGCGCCATCTGTATCGCCCCGGTGGTGCTCGCCGCTGTCCTGGGCAAGGATCTGGCTCCCATCGTCACCATCGGCAACGACGCCGGAACCGCAGCCGAGATAAGCAAGACCGGGGCCGTGCACCAGGAGTGCCCGGTGACCGGCGTTGTCGCCGACTGCGAGAAGATGGTCGTCACCACCCCGGCCTATATGCTGGCCAACCGCATCTCCCAGGTGCACGAGGGGATCGGCAAGTGCGTGAACGATATTGTCAACATGATCTCCTAGAACAGCGGAGGAAGGGGCCGCCAGACCCTGGCGGCCCTGCTCCAGGGAACAGCCATTGACTACGTTCGCCCTGCTCATCCTCTTCGTTGTCGAGACCGCCTTTGCCTACTGGTTGCGCCACATCAACCTGGAGCATCTCAAGCGCCACGGCATGGCCGTTCCCCCTGGGTTCGAGGGGGCCATCGACGAAGAGAAGCTTCGCGCCAGCACCTCCTACACCCTCGACTCCAGCCGCCTGGGGCTGTGGGAGTCGCTCTTCAACAACCTGCTGCTGATCCTCTTCCTGTTCGGCGGCCTGCTGGCGCTGCTGGACGGTTTCGTGGCCGGCCTGACCCCCCTGTTTATGGCCCATGGCATTCTCTTCTTCGTGGCCATGGTATGGGGACAGACCCTGCTGGACATCCCCTTCAACCTCTACGGAACCTTTCGCATCGAGGCCCGCTACGGTTTCAATACCACCACCCCGCGGCTCTGGATCGTGGATTTCCTCAAGTCCCAGGCCATCGGAACGCTGCTGCTGGTGTTTCTGCTGGGTGCTGTCTTCTGGCTCATCCAGTGGAGCCCCGAGCGCTGGTGGGTCTGGGTCTGGGGCTTCATGGCCGTTTTCGGCCTGTTCATGATGTTCATCTCCCCCTATGTGATCGAACCGCTGTTCAACAGGTTCGAGCCGGTAACGGAAGAGGGGCTGGAGGACGAGATCCGAAGCCTGATGGAGAAGGCGGGGCTGAAGGTGGGGCGGGTGATGCAGATGGACGCATCCCGGCGCAGCAGGCATTCCAACGCCTATTTCACCGGCATCGGTAAGGTCAAGCGCATCGTGCTCTACGATACCCTGATCCGGCAGATGAGCCATGGCGAGATCGTGGCGGTCCTGGCCCACGAGATCGGCCACTGGAAGAAGGGGCATGTGTGGAAGCGCCTGCTCTGGGCAGAGCTGTTGGCGCTGGCCGGATCGTGGCTCTTCTTTCAGCTGCTGAACTGGTCGGGATTGCCCGGCCTGCTGGGGCTGCCCCTGTCAATCTCGCTGCCGGCCAGGATGGTCGTGGTCGGCTTTCTGGCGTCGCTGGCGCTGTTCCCGTTTGAGCCCCTCAGCTCTTGGTATTCGCGCCGCCACGAGCGGGAGGCAGACCGCTTTGCCGTCGACCTGACCGGAAAACCGCACGACCTGGCCTCGGCCATGGTCAAGTTGTCGGTGGAGAACCTCTCCAACCTGTTCCCCCACCCCCTGTATGCCTGGTTTTATTACTCCCATCCACCGGCAGTGGAGCGGGTGCGGACGCTGCGGGAGATGGCGGAATCCTCTCAGCGCCAGTCCTGAACGGACGCCGGCTACAGCCCTCCGCTTTTGGGGTTGCTCCCCAGGCCTGTGCCGGGATTATATCCGTTGACATGCCGGTGGAGTTTGGCTAATCTTTCAGCTGGTTTAAGCTGTGCTACTTCCCCATTCCGGTACCGAGAACATGAAGCTTTTTCTGCGAACCGTACTCCGCATCGTCGTCTGCTCCCTGATGGTTTCCGCTCTTGCCGGCTGTTCCGGCGAGGGTGACGGGCCGCTCTTCTATGAGTCCAAGCGCAAAGGGGGGGATGCCGAGGCCCCGGTCAAGGATGTGCCGGCAGATATCCTGGCCACCCAGAAGGCCTTCAGCCTGGTCGCCAAGAAGGTCACTCCCTGTGTCGTCAACGTCTCTACCGTCGGCAAGAAGATGGCTGTCCAGCCTTTCTTCCAGATGTCGCCTCTGTTCGAGGACTTCTTCGGTGGTCCCCAGTACCGCCAGAACAAGAGTCTCGGTTCCGGCTTCATCATCAGCAGGGATGGCTATATCGTCACCAATGAGCATGTGGTGCGCGACGCCGAGAGCATCCAGGTGAAGCTCTCTAACGACAAGGTCTACGACGCCAGGGTGGTGGGCAGCGACCAGAAGACCGATATCGCTGTGATCAAGATCAATGCCGGCGATCTTCCCGTTGCCGTGCTGGGTGATTCCGACAAGCTGGAGGTGGGGCAATGGGCTGTTGCCATCGGCAACCCCTTTGGTCTGGACCGCACCATGACCGTCGGCGTCATCTCCGCTACCGGACGCTCCAACATGGGTATCGAGACCTACGAGAATTTCATCCAGACCGACGCATCCATCAACCCGGGCAACTCGGGGGGGCCGCTCTTGAACGTCTACGGCGAGGTGATTGGCATCAATACCGCCATCGTGGCCGCCGGCCAGGGGATCGGTTTCGCCATACCGGTGGCCATGGCCAAGCCGATCTTTACCCAGCTGATCAACAAGGGGAGTGTCAGCCGGGGGTGGATGGGGGTGACCATCCAGCCTGTCACCGAAGAGTTGGGCCAATCCTTCGGGTTGCACCAGGCCAAGGGAGCCCTGGTCAGCGGGATCGTGGCGGGCAGCCCAGCCGACAAGGGGGGGCTGCGCCAGGGGGACATCATCACCGCCTTTAACGGCACCGAGGTCAAGGACCCTGCTCAACTCCAGCGCCTGGTGGCCGAGGCGGGCATCGGCAGGCCGGTCAGGGTGACCGTGTTCCGCAACGGCAGGTCGCTGGAGCTGGGCATGACGCTTGTGGCGGCCGAGTCGGCAGCCCAGGCCAGGAGAGGCGCCGGCGACGAGAGGCGGCAGGTCCAGGGCGATCCGCTGGGGCTGGTGGTGGAGGATATGGATGGCGCAGGTGTGGTGGTGGCTGATGTGATAAATGGCGGTAGTGCCGCCGATGTGGGCATCCGCCCCGGAGACCTGATCGTCTCCATCAACCGCAAACGGATTGCCAATACAGCCGAGTACCAGAAGGCGATACGCCAGGCCCAGGGGGGGACCCTGATCATTCTTGTCCGTCGGGGCGATTCAAGCATTTATTTCGCCCTGAAGAGCAGATAATGCAAGCAGCCGTGCATCACTAATTTCGCACAAGGAAAGAGCAGCCATGAACTTGATCGACAATCCTGAACAGGCCAAGCGCCTTGCGAGAGCCATCATCTCCGATGTTGCCATCTACAACAAGGAGAAGGTGGAGAGCGGCATCAAGAACGACGATATTTTTGAAGCGCTTCAGGAACAGCTGGAGGAGGGGCGACAGCACTTCTTCTCGCGGGTTTCTTCCGACCTGAAGCCGGAGCAGATCTTTGATCTGGCGGTGGTGGACGTGCTGATCAAGCGGGCCGGCAAGATCGAATCGTCCATCTGGTAGCCGGGGCACCGATTCCCGCGGCACATGGTTAGGGGCGCACCTCTGCGTGGGGTGCGCCTTTTCTGTTCAATGCCAAGTGGAGGGTTCCCCTCAGTGGTCTCCGGGATGGTAGGTGCGGTAGACGAAAAAACACTCCCCTCCAAGCGGGGGCAAACGTGTTTCTCATTTTTTTCGCCAGACATGGCGGTTTTCCCTTTTTGCACGATGCGTGCCTCCACTGCCCAGGGGGGCGTGTCGTGCTGATTCGAGACAGAGAGGATGGATATAATGAACCTGGTATTCCCCGTGGATTCCGAGCCGGTCAGGCTGGACCTGTTTCTCAGTAGCCAGCTGGCCGACGAGACCCGATCCACCATTCAGCGCCTGATCGAATCCGGCAATATCCTGGTTGATGGCAGAGAGGCGCGCCCCTCGCTCAAGCTCAAGGGGGGCGAATCCATCTCGATACAGCTTCCGGAACCGGTGGCTGCCAGGCCGCTGCCTGAATCCATACCGCTGGAAGTGCTCTACGAGGATGGGGATCTGATCGTGATCAACAAGCCGGCCGGCATGGTGGTGCATCCGGGGCCGGGCAACAACTCCGGCACGCTGGTGAATGCCCTGCTGGCCCACTGCACGGATCTCTCCGGCATTGGTGGGGAACTGCGCCCCGGCATCGTGCACCGTCTGGACAAGGGGACATCCGGGGTGATGGTGGTCGCCAAGAACGACCGCAGCCACCAGGCGCTGTCGGCCCAGTTCAGTGTGCACTCCATCAAGCGCATCTATCAGGCTTTGGTCTACGGCAGCCCGCAACAGGACTCGGGGAGGCTGGAGGGGCAGATCGGCCGCCATCCCACGGACCGGTTGCGGCGCTCGGGCCTGGCGCGACAGGGAAAACATGCCGTCACCCGCTGGCGGGTGCGCGGCCGCTACGGCCGAATCTGCCTGATGGAGCTGCGGCTGGAGACCGGCCGGACCCACCAGATCCGGGTGCATATGAGCGAGGCCGGCTTTCCGCTGCTGGGCGACCCGCTCTACCCCGACGGCGGGCGCTTCAACAACCTAACCGACCCCAGGCTGCGCAAACTGATCACGACCCTGGCCAGGCAGGCGTTGCATGCCCGCACCCTGGGCTTTATCCACCCGGCCAGCGGCGATTATCTGGAGTTTTCCGTTGCTATGCCTGCGGACATGGCCGCTCTGCTGGAATACCTGGAGGGGCCGCCCCTGTAACTATTTTCGGCTTGCCCCGTGCCAGTTCCTGGCCATTGTCCCTGGCAGGCGGAGTGGGCGAAATCGTATTCTGCTTGAATTCGTCCGCCGGTCTGCGCTATTTTTCCCGGGCAACGAGTGCCGGAAGGTTCCCATGCAGGCACTGAAACAGTGCCGCGGGAACACGAGAGGATATGAACATGGAGAGAAGAGCGCCGTCATCCGGCGGCGGGAAGGGCCTGCTCAAGGTGGTCCTGCTGTGTGTCGCCACCCTGGCCGTCATATCCGCCCTGGGGGCGGGCGGGTATCTGTTTTATCTGCTTTCCCGTCTTCCCAGGGTCGACCGCCTGGCCGACTATAAACCGCCCATCGTGTCACAGGTGTTCGGCGACGATGGCAGCCTGGTGGGCGAGTTCTATCTGGAACGGCGCATCGTTGTCCCGGTGGACCGGATGCCGCGCAAGCTGATCCAGGCCTTCGTGGCCGCCGAAGATGCCAGCTTCTATTCCCACCGGGGGATCGATTACTTCGGCATCCTGCGCGCCGCGTTCAAGAACGTCCTCTCCATGCGCAAAAAGGAGGGCGCCTCCACCATCACCCAGCAGGTGACCAAGTCCATGCTGCTGACCTCCGAGAAGAAGTTCTCCCGCAAGATCAAGGAAGCCATCCTGGCCAAGCGCATGGAGGAGAAGCTCACCAAGGACGAAATCCTCTATATTTACCTCAATCAGATCTATATGGGTGCGGGGGCCTATGGCGTGCAGGCCGCGGCCGAGACCTATTTCGGAAAGGATGTTGATCATCTCAATCTGGCCGAGATGGCCATGCTGGCCGGTCTGCCCAAGTCGCCCAACGCCTATTCGCCCATCAAGCATCTGGAAAAAGCCCGCGAACGTCAGGCCTACGTTCTGGACCGGATGGTCAAGGAGGCCTACATTACGCCAGCCGAGGCTGAACATGCCCGGAACACCCCACTCTCCATCCATCCCATGAAGAAGGTCAACAATGAACAGTCGGCCTACTTCCTGGAATACCTGCGTATCCAGCTGGAGGAACGCTACGGCGAGGACCAGCTCTACAAGGGGGGGCTGAAAATCTACACCACCATGAATGCTGCCATGCAGCGTGCCGCCTACGAGAGTCTGCGGGCCGGCCTCAAGGCGGTGGACAAACGCCAGGGGTTCCGCGGGCCGCAGAAGTATCTCCAGGCGGACGAGGTGGATGCTTTCTGCGCCAATGTGGAGGCGGGGATTGATTCGGCCGTGCTCAAGACCGGCGAGACCTACCAGGGGGTGGTGGTGGGCGTGAACCCGGCCAGGGGAGAGGCCATGGTCAGGGTGGGGGAACGCACCGGGATTCTCAGTAGAAAGAACATGGCCTGGGCCGGCCGACTGGCTCTGGTCAACGGCTATGACCAGCCCCGCAAGGGGCGCAAATCCCTCTGTCTCGGTTCGGTGATCGATGTGGCGGTGGTTTCGCCGGAGATCGACAAGCAGGGCGCCCAGTTCAGTCTTGACCAGACTCCCGATGTGCAGGCGGCCCTGGTGGCCATCGATCCCCGCAGCGGCGGTATCAAGGCCATGGTCGGCGGCTATGACTTCAGGAAGAGCCAGTTCAACCGGGCCATGCAGTCCAGGCGCAATGCCGGTTCGGCCTTCAAGCCGATCATCTACGCTGCCGCCCTGGACAAGGGCTTTACGCCGGCTACGGTGATCGAGGACGTGGAGGTTGAATATCCGGACGGTTCCGGCGGCATCTGGAAGCCGAAGAACTACGATGGTACCTTCAGGGGGCCGGTAACCATGCGCGAGGCCCTGACCAATTCCATCAACATCGTCAGCGTCAAGATCATGGATCAGATCGGCGCCTCCTATGCCGCCGACTATGCCAGGAAGTTCGGCTTCACCAGCCCCATTTCCGCCAACCTGGCCCTGGCACTGGGAGCAGCCTCGGTCTCTCCTCTGGAGTTGACATCCGCCTACGCTGTCTTTGCCAACAAGGGGGTCTCTCTGCCTAGGTCGGTGATCACCAAGGTGACGGACAATGACGGTGTGGTGCTCCAGCAGCAGGATTCGGTTCCGGTGGCGACTCCGGTCCTGTCACCCGAGAACGCCTACGTTATCACCAACCTGATGCAGAGCGTGGTGTCCAGCGGGACCGGGCACCGCGCGTCCATCGTCGGCCGGCCGGTGGCCGGTAAAACCGGCACCACCAATGACTCCAAGGATGCCTGGTTCGTCGGCTACGTCCCCCAACTGGTGGCCGGGGTCTGGGTTGGCTATGACCAGGAGCGCTCCCTGGGGGCGGGAGGGTCGGGCGGCCAGGCAGCCGCCCCCATCTGGGCGGAATTCATGCAGAAGGCGGTGTCCGAGCTGCCGGTGGAGGATTTCGAGGCTCCGGAGAATGTCACCT
>MTLE01000010.1_pt1 | contig 138256 bp, 137 predicted proteins | sample 1982461 | NCBI WGS metagenome assembly MTLE01 (sample SAMN05712605, study PRJNA340218) | biofilm metagenome | isolation source: sample SPL anode biofilm adapted to -200 mV | place: USA | collected 2012-02-03
ACTGCTCAGGGCTTTTTGTTTTACTCCTGATTCAGGATGTTCAGCAGAACCGTAATGCCAAATATCCTGCGTGTCTGTTTATAAAATAATCATAAATTCCTTTTGTATGTATGATTATTGTTATTAAAATCATTCCTATCGACTCCAATAAAGTGTAATAGAAAACGAAATGTTTGTTGTTAAGTTTATTAATAATGAAGCGAATGTTGTCGATTCTTTCATCGCCCAGATGAATGCAATGGTGCGGAATGATCTTGCGCATTATCCAGACACATTCAGAATGATCAAGATAACAGCGAATAGAGCTGTTTATTGTTATTCTTTCGAACAACGGGTTTTCTATATAAAGCTTTATTTTTTTTCCAATCCGCTTAAATATTTCAAACATCTTTTTCGTTATTCTCATGGTATTCATGGCTATAAAAAAAGTATCCGTTTGCTTAATGAGAACGTTTCAACGGCGACACCTGTCTTAGCCATGTCCTATCTGGGTGGCTTACGTAGTCTGGTGGTTCATGAGGCAATACCGGGTGTTGATGCAGAAGAATTTTTCATAAAGAATTCCCATAACCAAAGTCAGAGATATACCGTACTTAAAAAAATAGGTGCTTTAATCGCAGAATTGTTTTCTAAGGGTTTTTCTCATGGGGATATGAATTTTGGCGGGTTTATTGTGGATGTCCAGGATGAAAAAATATCCGTCTCTCTCATTGACGTGGATAACATAACTAATAAACCCCAAAAACAATTCCGTGATATTGTGAATCTTAATGCGCATCTCTTTATGACGGCAAAAAAAGCTCAGGTCGAGATGCTCAGTAATGATGAGCTGAAAGCAATGTATTTGTCTGTGCTGAGTATTTACAATTTTGGCATGACGGACGCTGTCTTTTTTGAGCAGTTGAATCTGGAAACAGAACAGAAACTGATCCGATGGGGACAGAAAGGCTATATTGCTATTTAATCACCTTTCTGACGGTTTTAATCTTTATACTTTAAGAGTTTCAATAACTCGCTGCAGTGCTGGTCGACATCCGTAATTTGTGGCATGAACTGATCCGGTTGCGAGAGAATCAGCGGCGCATTCTTCTGCATCCGGAGGAATTTTTCCAGTGCCTCTGTCAGTGATTCAGTTGTGCGCTGGAAGCGGGTACAGGCTGGTTCTGCAATAACCTCAGTGGCGCCTACGGTATTGGCCAATATAACAGGTGTTCCGCATAGCACAGCTTCAGGTCCTACCAGTCCGAAAGGTTCGTATTTTGACGCCAGAATGGCGGCATCTGCTGCTGCATACAACGCAGGCATGTCATTACGGAAACCAAGATTGATGACTCGCGGATGTGTGACTGCTTTCCGACTGGCAATTGCCAGAACAAAACGTTTATCCGCTTTTTCCAGTGCACCCAGTATGAGATCCAGCCCTTTCCGATCATGGTTATTCGATGGAAATAAAAGCAGGATCTGGTCATGCTGAATGCCCAGTTCTTTTCTTATTTGTGCTCTCTCTTTTCTCGCATCTAGTGAAAAGGAACTGAAGCTGACTGGCGGGTAGATAATGTGTAGTTTATTTTTGTCGATTTGATAATGATCGATAACTTCCTGGCCGACCTGTCTGGAATGAGCAACGATACATTTTGCGTGTTTATAAAAAGAAGTTTCTCTCTTTATTGTCAGATAATCAAAAATTCCATGATGTGTCTTTTTTACCGCATTTAAAAAACCTTTATGGGTACCGCCAACGACCGCGATATCGGTTGGACCTGATACACGTGTCAGGCCAATAGTTGGCCACGCATTATTAATATATTTTAATGCGGTGATATCAAACAGGTGCTTGTTGATTCTGGAAAATGGCGTGAAATCAGGAACTTTGACAAATTCTACATTAGATGGGGCAATTCCTGGCCAGCTGATTTTACGGGCGATAACCCGCAAAGGAATATTTCTGGCGGACAGGTTTTCTATGAGATCTAATGCATATCGTTCCATACCGCCACCAGGCTTGATGGTATGGTAAATGATATTGATGCCTGTCATGCTGTCGTTACTCAATTTGTCAGATCCCATAGTGTTATCAATCATCGCTGCCTGGTTCAGTTTTTTAAAGTAGTGAACGATAAAGCGCAAGGTAACGCTTTGCCATGGAGGCAGGAGTGAAATTATCCAGTTTTTCTTTGGCAGTTATCGCCAGACCTTCTCTTAATGGCTTGTTATTAAACAAACGGAGGATGGCTTCAGCCAAGGCGTCGGCATTGTTCACCGGGATGAGTAGGCCGGTTTCTTCATGTTTTACGATGTCCGGGATTCCATCCACATCACTGGCAATGATGGGTACCCTGAAATCCATCACATCCAGCAGGGTCGAACCCAAGCCTTCATTTCGGGATGGAAAGACAAAGAGATCCAGTGCGGCAAAATAGTCACCCGGATTCTCTTTGAACCCTAACCATTCCATATTGCGCAGATGCTGGCTCTCTTCCCTGAATTGTTCACCATCCGGACCATCACCCAACATAATAAAGTGAATATTGGGCACCTTATTTTCGAGCAGCGCGGCTGCCTTGATGATTTCGCGTTGTCCCTTGTGCTTATCAACTAATGCGCCGGCATGTCCGATCAGAAATTTGTCCTGATACTGCTGGCGGATCTCTTTGCTGATCTCCGGGTGATGAGGCAGATGCGCCAATGCGCTGGGGATCGTTGTGACCGGAGTGAGTTGCAATCCGGCAAGATAATTGGCGATTGGCGAGGAGATGGCTACCGCCTGGCTGGCCTGTTTGTAGCAGAGTTTATTGAATAAATTCTGTTTTACTGGCTGCGGTACCCGGCGGGTCAGAATATAAGGCGTACCTCGCAAGCGGTTTTCAATCCATGCCCAATGAACGGCCTTTGCTTCATGCGCATGGATCAGGTCTATTTTCTGGTGAGCAGCAAAATGCCCCATCAGCTGATGGTTGGCGGCAATAAACTCAAGATTACTGACGCCTTTCAGGTGCTCCCGCAGCGGCGAGTTATCCCGGCAGACCAGATACTGTTTCAGGCCATGCTGTGCCAGTTCCCTGATTAATAATTCCGTTTGTCGCTCACCACCCCGGAAGCCTTTTGCTAAGTTGACATGCATGATGGTCGGTGTCATCGTTGATCCTTCGGGTGTACTGCGTTGCATCACCCATAACTCGGCATATTTCAGAAAGGTGTAATAAGCAGAGATCACGGATAACAGGAAGCCCGCTGATCCATCCAGCAAGCCGCGCTGGAAAAAATACATCCGGCAGAATCTCAGCAGGGAATGCATGGAGGCAGCGAGAAGAGTGGTACGTTTCCCTTGCTGATATTTGGCCAGGGCCCAGTCATGGGCATAGCCGGAGGATTTAGAAACATGATGCCGCAGACTTTTGTAGGGATAATGGATCAGATCGTTTTTCAGGCGTTTTACCGCCATATCCTGCGGGATAATCACTTTTTCATGGACGTAGCTGTCGTTGTACGTGGTCAGAACTCTGGGATATAAGCGAAGAACCGGTTTGGGATACCAGCCACAGTGGCGGATATAGCGGCCGAAGTACCAGTTCAGGCGGGGTATCGAATAACCGGTGTTATCAGCGGGTTTGGCGATAACGGATTCTATTTCTTCCCGCAGCTCCGGTGTGACACGCTCGTCAGCATCTAACCAGAGGCACCAGGTTCCGTTGGCAAGACGCTGAGCTCGTTGCCGCTGGACACCGAAACCCTGCCAGTCGCTGTCCTGATACACTCTTGCCTGATAGCGTTCAGCTATTTTCAGTGTGTCATCCGTGCTGCCTGAATCGAGAATGATTATTTCACTGACCCAGTCTTTAATCGTATCAAGACAGGCTGCCAGATGTTGTTCTTCGTTTTTGACGATCAGAATGGCGGAAATGAGGACATCTTCATTCATGGCTTCGGCTCTCTTTGATTTTTGCGGCCACTTCATCAAAACGCTGCTTAACGTCAGCGATCCGGATGTGCTGCATGGCGTCGGCTTGTTTTAGCCGCGTTCTCCAGGCTAACTGCGCCATGGGTTTTCCGGTCTGCGCCTCAATCAGCGTCTGATATACGCTGACGATGTAAGCCCGGCAGAAATAGGGGCCGGTTCTTTCCGGATTGTGGTGCGCATAGAGACCAATGACCGGGGTGCCGACCGCCGTCGCCATATGTGCCGGACCGGTGTCAGGCGCCAGAACCACGGTCGCCTGCTGAATCAGCGCCAGTAAGCGTTTCAGGGTGGTTTGTCCGACCAGATTAACCGGTTTGTGTTGGCAAAGTGCCGAGATCGCTTCGGCAAACTGTTTTTCCTGAAGAGCCGGACCTCCGCACAGGATCACATGGAATCCTTGTGTTGCAGCATGGTCAGCCAACGCGGCGTAGCCTTCCTGGGTCCAGTTCTTATAGGCTTTACTGGCCGAGGGCGCGATCAGCAGCGTCGGTTTTTCTCCGCTGACGGTTTGCTTTGCCCAAGCATGATCGGCTTCAGTGATAGGGATATGCCATTGCGGTGTTAAATCATGCACGCCCAATTCAGCGGCAAAGGCCATGAAGCCATCCAGGACATGCGGTGACTGTGGTGAGGGGACTTTGTGGTTAGTAAATAACGACTGACCATCCCCTGCACGCTGTTGGTCGAATCCAAGGGTTTTACCGGCTTTGATACCCAGGCTTAGTAAGCTGGCTCTGAGCGCGGATTGCATATGCAATAGCGCGTCAAAACGGCGATGACGTAGCTGTTGCCAGATGGAGGTGTACGCCCGCAGCCCGGCGGCTTTATCAAATATGATGACTTCAACGCCCGGTAGATCATGCAGCAGGCTGGCTTCGGCTTTGCCCATGATCCAGGTGATTTTAGTCTGCGGCCACTGGCGCTGGATGGCCTGCACCATGGCCACGGCGTGTACGCAGTCACCAATCGCAGAAAGGCGGATAAGACACAGCGCTTCAGGCGCGCGGAGAAACAAAGGCATAGTGTTATCGCTTGGGCGGAATATGCAGATATTATGCTTTACAAAGGATGAATAGGGAAATCACCACAGCAGAATGTGACTTTTCCTTCTGCTGTGATGAATCTTATAACGCGGCTAATGCCTGCCAGACCATGTCCGGTGATAGTTCGGTCAGACATTTCAGATGCTTCAGCGGACACTGCTTTTTGAAGCAGGGACGACAGCTGATGTCAGTTTGCACCACTTTTACCTTCTGCGAAAGCGGCGGGGTATAGCCGGGAGAGGTGGAGCCATAAACTGCGACCAGCGGGGTGCCGACTGCAGCAGCGATATGCATCAGACCGGAGTCATTGCTCACCACTTTATGGCAGGCAGCGAGTAAATCGAGGGCTTCGGTCAGACTGGTGGTGCCAGCGATCAGATGACAATGTGCCTGCTGCTCTGGCGTCAGATGCGCGTGGATGGCGCGGGCAACGGGCTGATCTTTGGCGGAACCGAAAATCCAGACATCACCGCCTTGCTCAATCCAGCGTTGCGCGATCGCCGCATAGTGCTGTTCCGGCCAGCGTTTCGCCGGACCAAATTCGGCGCCAGGGCATAAGCCTAAAACCGCTCTTTCGGTGGTGAGAGAGAGCCGTTCTTTGACGGCGGTCTGCTGCGCGGTGTCGACTTGCAGGGATGGATACGGTATGGCGGGTAAATCCTTGGCAGAATGCATTTTCCGGTGCGGGAAGGCTAATGCGCAGTAACGCTCGACCATCAGCGGGAAGCTTTCTTTGTTGCGACGCAGATCGTTCAGCAGACCGTAGCGGGATTCACCCTTCCAGCCGGTACGCAGTGGAATACCGGCGAACAGCGGGATCAGGGCGGACTTCAGCGAATTGGGCAGAATGATCGCCTGGCCGTACTTATTGTTTTTCAGTTGACGGCCGAGTCGCCAGCGCGCAGCCAGATTGAAATCGCCATGGCCCAACGGCATTTCTATCGCCTTATCTACTTCCGGCATCCGCGCCAGCAAGGGCAGACACCAGCGGGGCGCCATAACATGCAGTTTCATGTGTGGATGCTGTTGCTTCAGGGTGATATAGAGACTTTGTGACATCACCATGTCGCCGACCCAGGCCGGCCCGATAATAAGCATATTTGACATTACAGTAAGCTCTTGTCTGTCATCAATTGTTGAGAACGGAGCGCGGAATATAAGAATATGACCGAAACACAATAAAACACGATGCCTGAGCTGTGGTACAAAAAGGCCTGACTCAGGCTGTAATCGATCGTGGAAAGCACCACTATAACGCCACCGGCCGCTAATGTGCGAACTTCCGGTGCAAATGACGGTTTCAGATATTGTTTAAACAGATACAGCGGGATCAGCAGCAGTGCCAGCAGAGCGCCTAACCCGATGATGCCTCGTTTGGCCATTTCATCCAGGAACTGGTTGTGAGCGTGGCTGTTAAAATCGTAGGCTTCCTTGGTGATCAAGCCTCGTTTGTATTGCTGTTCCTGTGACAGGCGCACACCATGGCGACCCCAGCCAAACAGCGGTTTTTCCAGGAAGCTGTCGACCGAACTTTTCCAGATTTCAAAACGGTGTCCCAGCGAGGTGTTTTTATTTTTTCCGGAAAAATAAAGACTGATATCGCTTTTCGCCGCTTCGATACGTTTGGGTACACCACTCTGCGGGGTCAGGCAGAAGATGACTAATAACGCCAGCGCCAGACTCATACCCAGTTTTACTTTCGGTGAGAACCAGTCCCTGAAAATACGGTAGAGCACAAACAGGATCACCGGGAATAATACCCAGCCACCGCGGGAGCCGGAAAGGATACTGCCCAGCACGCCAAATGCGGATGCGACTGCAAAATAGATGGTCAGACCCCGGTTGGCGGTTTTTATGCTCCACATCACGCCACATAAGCTAAGCAGACCCAGTGTCATGCTGATATCGCCGCCCTGGATCGGCACCATCCAGTCAAAGGCACGGCCATAGCCGGTTACCAGACGATCATACAATGCCCGGCCACCGGCGGTGATGGCCCCTGTCGCGATCCCTGTCATCAGCCAGCTGAAACGGGGAGGATTGCGCAGACAGAACAATAAGACCGCCGCACCCATGATGACTTTGCTCGGACGGTCAAACTCCCGGAGTGTTCCGCCATCGGTGAGAATCGACAGACCGTGGATCAGCGGATAAATCAGGAGAATGCCAAACAGTAACCAGCTGTTTTTATCCAGCATCTGATAGCTCCGTTTCCTGAAAAGCAGGGGCAATGACATAAGCAGCAGTACCGCAGGCGCGTAAGAGTAGCCACTTCTCGTACTGATACAGAGTACACCGAACAAAAGATAACAACTTTGAATTATCAGGGATTTTATCTGTTCACTGCTTACTGGCATGTGTGTTCCGCATAAAAATTAAGCATAGTCTTGAGTAAGACTATGCTTCTGGATTTGCTTATTGGGTTAATAGCCGGAGAACGTTTATTTGTTCAGCCACGCCATGTATTCAGCCACACCTTCGGCGACGGTACGGAATTTAACATCGCAGCCGGTCGCGCGCAATTTGGTCAGGTCGGCCTGGGTGAAGCTCTGATAGCGGCCTTTCAGGTGATCCGGGAACGGGATGTATTCGATTTCGCCTTTCCCGTGGTGTTTCAATACTGCTTCCGCGACGTTCTGGAACGGTTCTGCGTTGCCGGTGCCGCAGTTGAAGATGCCGGATTTGTCCGGGTGATTCAGGAACCACAGCACGACTTTGGCCACGTCTTCGACGTAGACGAAGTCACGGGTCTGACCGCCGTTCGGGAAGCCATCGCAGCCTTCGAACAGTTTGACGTTTTCGCCCTTCAGTACCTGATTGTTCAGATGGAAGGCGACGCTGGCCATGCTGCCTTTGTGCTGTTCCCGCGGGCCGTAGACGTTGAAGTATTTCAGACCGACGATCTGCAGATCGGTTTCCGGCAGGATGCGGCGCACATATTCGTCAAACAGGAACTTGGAGTAGCCGTACACGTTCAGCGGCTGTTCGAAACGACGTTCTTCGATAAAATTGTCGTTGCGACCACCATAGGTGGCGGCAGAGGAGGCATAGATAAACTGCACGCCGTATTCCAGACAGTAATGCAGCAGGTCTTTGGAATATTCGTAGTTGACGTCCATGACGAACTTGCCGTTCCACTCGGTGGTGGCAGAACAGGCGCCCTGATGCAGGATGGCGCTGATGCCGCCCCATTCCTCAAAATGATCACCGGAAACGATGCGGGCAATGAATTCGTCTTTGTCGATGTAATCGGCGATATCCAGGTCGACCAGATTGATGAACTTGGTTCCGTCAGTCAGATCGTCGACCACCACGATGTCTTTGCGACCTGCTTCGTTTAATGCTTTTACCAGATTACTGCCGATAAAACCGGCGCCACCAGTTACGATGATCATGTGCTATCGCCTCGCAGACGTTATCCAATGTTGCCCGGGCATGTCCGGGAATATGCCGGCAGTTTACCATATTTAATCCGCACTGCAGCGGCTTCCGTATCAGACGCCGCGCTCAGGATATCGCCGCGGACAGGCCCGCCCGTCGGCATGGAATAAATGGCAGCGTTCTGCCGGCAAGCCGATGTTCAGCGCGGTGCCTTCTTCGACGACGGCGACATCATGGTGGCGGTACACCAGCGCGGAATCCTGCCCGGCCAGCTGCAGATGAATATGGGTTTCGTTGCCGAGCTGCTCGACCACCTGAATGTCGCCGCAAAGATGATGAGTGGCATTGTCGGCGTCCAGCAGATGTTCGGGGCGGATACCAAGGGTCATCTGATCGCCGGCCGAGACGGTCGAGCCATCCACGGGCAGCCAGAGGACGGTTTGCCCGGCGATCTCCACCTGTACCCGTTCACTTTCTGCGGCCAGTACGGTGACGGGCAGAAAGTTCATTTTCGGCGAGCCGAGAAAACCGGCGACAAAACGGTTGGCAGGGTAGTGATACAGCTCCAGCGGTTTACCGACCTGGGAAATGTGGCCTTTGTCCAGCACGACGATTTTATGCGCCAGGGTCATGGCTTCCACCTGATCGTGGGTGACATAAATCATGGTACAGCCGAGGCGCTTATGCAGGCGAGCCAGTTCGATGCGCATCTGCACCCGCAGGGCGGCGTCGAGGTTGGAGAGCGGTTCATCCAGCAGGAAAACATGGGGTTCGGCGACCAGGGTGCGGCCGATGGCAACCCGCTGGCGTTGTCCGCCGGAGAGGGCCTTGGGCTGGCGATCGAGCAACTGGTCGAGCTGCAGGGTTTCGGCTGCCTGTTGTACCCGTTGCCGGATCTCGGCCTTGCCGGTGCCGGCCAGTTTCAGGCCGAAAGACATGTTATCGGCGACACTGAGATGCGGGTAAAGCGCGTATGACTGGAACACCATACCGACGCCGCGTTCGGCGGGCGGAATGTCATTCATGCGCTGGTCACCGATCAACAGATCGCCGGCGGAGATATCTTCCAGCCCGGCGATCATGCGCAGCAGGGTGGATTTGCCGCAGCCGGACGGGCCGACGAAAACCACAAACTCGCCGTCTTCAATATCGAGATTGATGTCTTTGGAAATGGTGACATCGCCGAAGGTTTTACAGACATTACGCAGGGTTACACCCGCCATCACAGACTCCTGTTACGACATTATGCGGTTGGCCGAGATCAGAGAGTGTGCCTGCGGTTGCCGGGTGTGAACATCACAAAGGTGCTTTTTTGCGAAGTTTAAGCGGTTTTCGTAAGAGGCCTGATACACATCAGGCCAGATGCGACATTATGAGCGGGGCTGAATGCTGTTAATAAAGGTTGGCCGTGCGCTGGTGGAACCCAGTCGTTCTGCTTCCTCAACCAGTGTCATGGCCTGCGCCAGGTTGCCCTGTTTCACGGCTTTTTCGATCTGCTGGTTAAAATAGTGTTCCGTATCCGGTAATGGCTTCATGGCAGTTTTGGTCGTTCCGGCTTTTGCCGGCGTAAGGGCCAGTCCGGTTGCGGAGGTGGCATCCGGGTGACCGCTGCCAATGGTGACGGCATCGTTATTCCGTTCCGCCGTGACTTTCAGGCTGAGATGACCCTGTGTGCTGTGTTGCGCGATCGGATCGGGGATATTCGGTGGCTGGTTGCCGGTAGCTTTGGCATATGCCTTGGCGGCGCCTTCCAATGTGGTGTGTTGCGCCACATCCTGTGGGGTAGTGTAGATCAGCAGATAAATGCTTTTCTGGTCCGGTGCGGGAGCGAGTTTTAAGGTACCCTCCAGCCGATCGGCGGTTAGCAGCGACGCGGGTTGATAGCTGAACTGGTTGCTGGAGTAAAACGCCGCAGGTTGTTGGTTCTGATCCAGCACCAGGACGTTAGGTGCGAACACCTGTTTGCCATCCAGCAGACTGCGTAAGCGCAATGTCAGCGTGCCGTGACCTGCCGGCAGTTGCAGTGCCAGCACTTTGCCGCTGATCTGGTTCAGGGGGATGGTTTGTCCTGAGGCATCCATGTCGAATTCGGCATTTTCACCGGCCTGAACCGGTTGCCAGTGAATGGCTTGCAGATGCGATGCCGTGATGGCCGGCGCAGTCTGGTTATCTTCTGCGGCGAAAACCGGTGCGGCCAGACCACCGAATGTCAGGGACAGCAAAAAGGCGAGCGTGGTGTATTTCATAAAGGCGACCTTATTTCAGATAACAGCAAAGCAAACAGCCGGCTCAACCGAGCCGGCTCAGAACCATTACCACCAGGCTTCGAACTGCGCGCCGAAGGTCAGCTGGTTGTCATCCGCGGCAGCGCCCGCATTGAAGTTCTCGTCCCACTTGGCGTAAGTGGTGTACAGGCGGATCGCTGGACGGGCCCACTGGTTGTTACCGGCCTGCCATTGCTGCGCCAGCGTGACTTTGAACTGCTTGTTGGTTTCGTCAGAGGCCTGATCTTTGACATGGTCATAACCGGCTTCCAGCTGGGTGCTCATGATCGGCGTCCATTTGTACATCGGGCGCACGCCGGCGCTGTACCAGGTGCTGCCGTTGTTATTGTCCAGATCGGTGTCCTGATACAAACCGACGTACATCAGATCCCACTTGTCGTTCAGGCTGATGGCACCGTGATCGATGACGCGGAGCATGCTGCCGTTGTTGTTGACGGAGGCGCCCTGGGCATGGCCGTTATTCCAGGAGGTCATGGCGTCGGTCGCATATTGCACCACGAATTTGTTGAAACCGTTCAGCATGCTCTGGGTGTGTTCGGCCGTTAACATGACGCCGCTTTCAGAGGCATCGTCCGCCAGCTCGTAACCGTCAGCAGTGTTGGCGTGGCCGTAAGTGGCACCCAGTTCCAGCGTACCGTCGGTGTTGGTGGCCAGGCTGGCTAAACGCAAATCGAAGATATCGTTGTTGGTGTCTTTGGTGGTTTCTTTGCCATCAATCCATGCTGTGGAACCGCCGCTTTCGGTATCACGGGTAACGGCGGCAGACAGCTTGCCGAAGCCCAGGTCGATGTTTTCCAGACCGGCACCCGGACCGGAAATATCCCAGTAGTAGAAGTCGATCATGTGCACGTCATGACGCTGGTAGAAGCGTTTACCGGCCCACAGGTTGGCGCCCGGCAGTGCGGCAATCAGGTTCTTGCCCTGCACGTTCATTTCACGGAATGCCGGGCTGGTGGACTCCCAGTCGTTCTGCTGGGAAACGGAGTAGGCCACGTTGGTATCTAGGGCGAAGACCTGATCATTTTCCTTGTACAGATCCTGTCCCAGCTTCAGCTCGGCATAGGTTTCGCATTCGTTACCCAGACGGTATTTGGCACCGGCGCCGGCCAGCTGGTGGCACTGCTGTTCGCCGCCATCGCTGGTCCAGCCGATACCGGAACGCGCATAACCGTGGAAATCGACCGCCATCGCGGAGGCGGAGGTCAGTACCGCACCAATGGCCAGAGCCAGCGGCAGTTTTTGCAGATGATGCATCATTGTAGTTTTTCTCCTTGCACTTGGCGTTGAGATGGCCCGGGAGATGAGCGAGGGTTCCGGGCCAGCTAAGGGCTAGACGCCCAATTCTTTATGCAACCGGCGGCAGGCGGTGCCGTCTTCGCGGAACAGATGGCAGCGGTGTACCGGCAGGCCGATTTCGATGGCGGAGCCTTCTTCGACCAGCGCGACATCGTTGTGGCGGTACACCAGGTTTTGCTGGATGCTCGGCATCTGCACGTGGATCTGGGTTTCGTTGCCGAGCTGTTCGACCACACTGACCTCGCCGCGCAGGCGGTATTCGGCATGCTCGCCGGGCAACAGATGCTCCGGACGGATACCGAGGGAAAGCATGGTGCCGGGCTGTAAATCGTGACCTTCCACCGGTAGCCAGAGTTGTTGCTGATCGTGCAGTTCGACCTGTACACGTCCGGCTTCGGCAGCGATGACCTTCACCGGCAGAAAATTCATCTTCGGCGAACCGATAAAACCGGCGACAAAGCGGTTGGCCGGGTAGTGATACAGCTCCAGCGGTTTGCCGACCTGCGCGATGCGACCACCTTCCAGCACCACGATCTTGTCGGCCAGCGTCATCGCTTCGACCTGATCGTGAGTGACGTAAATCATGGTGCTGCGCAGCCGCTTGTGCAGACGGGCGATCTCGATGCGCATCTGCACACGCAGGCCGGCATCGAGGTTGGACAGCGGTTCATCCAGCAGGAACACCTGCGGTTCGGCGACCAGGGTGCGGCCGATGGCGACACGCTGGCGTTGACCGCCGGAGAGCGCTTTGGGCCGGCGATCCAGTAGATGCGCCAGTTGCAGCACTTCCGAAGCGTGATTGACCCGCTGCTGGATCTGCGGTTTGTCGGCGCCGGCCAGCTTTAGACCGAACGACATGTTGTCGGCCACCGACAGATGCGGGTAGAGCGCGTAGGACTGGAACACCATGCCGACGCCGCGTTCGGCCGGCGGCACGTCATTCATGCGGCGTTCGCCGATCATCAGTTCGCCGGAGGTGATATCTTCCAGTCCGGCAATCATGCGCAGCAGGGTGGACTTGCCACAGCCGGACGGGCCGACAAAGACCACAAACTCGCCGTTATGGATCTCCAGATTGATGTCTTTGGAAATCGCTGCCTCGCCGTAGGTTTTGCATACATTTCGCAGTGTCACGCCCGCCATGAGTTACTCCTTACCACCTGACTTTTCCCGTATTGCCCGTGGCAACCGGATTACTGACTGCGGTCAATAGTGCGGCGGGTTAGCGAGGAGGAAATCCTCCGCGAAAAATCTTTTTGGGGGGGATGAGACGGGTGGAGGAGGAAATGCGGAATCAGGGCGGGCGCGGTGGTGCAGACGAAATAGTGTGAGGCTGACCGCAATCTGACGACGAGATTTTGTTGCGCCAGCGCACAAAATCTATGGTTGTGTCGGTTGTGTCACATAAAACAGGGGGAGGGGCGTAGAGAGGAGGAGGATGCTGCACTGGCTACACCACTGCAGACTGTGTACCGCTGCCGGAAGAGACTGCGTATTCCCTGTGCGCTGTGACTGTAATTAGCCCGCTTTTCCGCAACATTTATCCATGCGACATCGATTCATGCGATATCTCTATCATGTGAAGAGTTATGCCATTCAAGAAGGACGTGACAATGAAAAAGATAAAAAACCTGGCCCTGACCGCGTTAGCTGCGCTGGTGATTTCGGCTCCGGCAATGGCCAAGCTGCAGGAAGGTAAACTGGTTATCTGGATCAACGGCGACAAAGGTTATAACGGTCTGGCAGAAGTCGGTAAGAAGTTTGAGCAGGATACCGGGGTGCAGGTGCTGGTCGAGCATCCGGACAAGATGGAAGAGAAATATCCGCAGGTGGCCGCTTCTGGCGACGGTCCGGATATCGTGTTCTGGGCGCATGACCGGTTTGGCGGCTATGCCCAGTCCGGTTTGCTGACCGAGGTGAATCCTTCCAAAGAGCTGAAAGACAAGCTGTTCCCGTTCACCTGGGATGCAGTACGCTTCAACGGCAAACTGATTGGCTATCCGGTGGCGGTGGAAGCGCTGTCGCTGATTTACAACAAAGACCTGATCAAGACTCCGCCTAAGACCTGGGAAGAAATTCCGGCGCTGGACAAGGAACTGCGCGCCAAAGGCAAGAGTGCCATCATGTGGAACCTGCAGGAACCTTACTTCTCCTGGCCATTACTGGCGGCTGCCGGTGGTTACGCCTTCAAAACGACTGCAGACGGCTATGATGCGAAGAATGTTGGTGTGAATAACGAAGGGGCGCAGGCCGGTTTGCAGTTCATCGTCGATCTGGTGAAGAACAAGCATATTTCGGCTGACGTGGATTACTCCATCGCTGATGCCGCGTTCAACAAGGGTGAAACCGCGATGACCATCAATGGTCCGTGGGCATGGAGCAACTCGGACAAGAGCGGCATCAACTACGGTGTCACTCAGTTGCCGACCTTCAAGGGTAAGCCATCCAAGGCGTTTGTCGGCGTGCTGACCGCAGGCATCAACTCGGCCAGCCCGAACAAGGATCTGGCTGCGGAGTTCCTCGAGAACTATCTGCTGACCGACGAAGGTCTGGACAAGGTGAACAAGGACAAACCACTGGGTGCGGTGTCGCTGATGTCCTTCCAGAAGAAACTGGAAACGGATCCGCGCATTGCGGCCACCATGGCGAACGCGCAGACGGGTGAAATCATGCCGAACATTCCGCAGATGACCGCGTTCTGGTATGCCGAGAAAAACGCCATCGTGAATGCCACTGCCGGTCGTCAGCCGGTGAAAGCAGCATTGGACGAAGTGGCCAAGCAAATGACGAAGTAATTCCCGCTCGTCAACAGTCGTAAAAGAGGGCGGGTTGCCGCCCTCAGTTGTAATCAGACGGAGTGTCTCATGCAGTTATCTGTTGCCCATACCACTCCGCCGCGCCTGCCACAGAACAAGAAGTGGTGGCGCAGCGCGATGTTTACCCGTTCCTTACTTGGTCTGGTGGCCGTACTGAATGGCTATTTGATTGTGCAGATGTACGCGCAACGCGAATATCTGTTTGCGATGCTGACGTTATTGCTGGCCGGAACCGGGATTTACCTGTTTGCCAGCCGCAAAGCCTACTCCTGGCGCTATGTCTATCCGGGACTGGTCGGCATGGGACTGTTTGTGCTGTTCCCGCTGTTCTGCACCATTGGCATTGCGTTTACCAACTACAGTGCGATGCATCAGCTCAGCTTTGAACGTGCGCAGTCGGTGATCATGCAGCGCCAGTTCCAGAGTGGTAATACACTGGGTTTTACTCTGCTGGGCAGCGATGGCCACTGGCAGCTGCAACTGCAGGACGGTGAAACCGGGCAGATGTTGTTATCGGCACCGTTTGCGCTGGATAACCAGCCGCAGCGCCTGACCATGATGCCACAAGCCGGTGATGCCGGTTTGAGCAAGGCGCCGCTGAAAGTGATCACCAAAAACCGTCAGGCACTGGGACAGCTGACCGCGGTACTGCCGGATGGCAGCGAGCTGGTGATGAGTTCATTGCGCCAGTTCTCGGCGATCAAGCCACTGTATAGTCTGCAAAGTGACGGCCGTGCTCTGCGCAATAACCAGAGTGGTGAGCTTTACCTGCCAAATGACGAGAGCGGCTATTATCAGGCGGTAGATCAGAGCGGGAACTGGGTGGCCGACAGCAAGCTCAGCCCCGGTTATACCGTGACCATCGGCTGGGATAATTTCCTGCGCGTGTTACAGGATAAAGGCATCCAGCAGCCGTTCATCAAAATCTTTATCTGGACGGTGCTGTTCTCCGGGCTGACCGTGCTGTTTACGCTGGCGGTGGGCATGGTGCTGGCCTGCCTGGTGCAGTGGCAACCGCTGAAAGGCAAGGCGATGTACCGTCTGCTGCTGATCCTGCCATATGCGGTGCCGAGTTTTATCTCCATCCTGATTTTCAAAGGTTTGTTTAACCAGAGTTTCGGTGAGATCAACATGCTGCTGGAGCAGATGTTCGGCCTGAAACCGGAATGGTTTACCAACCCGATGCTGGCGAAGGCGATGATCCTGATCGTCAACATCTGGCTGGGGTATCCGTACATGATGATCCTCTGTATGGGGCTGCTGAAAGCCATTCCGGACGATCTGTACGAAGCTTCGGCGCTGGATGGTGCGACCCCGCTGCAGAATTTCTTCCGCATCACGCTGCCGCTGCTGATCAAGCCGCTGACTCCGCTGCTGATTGCCAGTTTCGCTTTCAACTTCAACAACTTCGTACTGATTCAGTTGTTGACCAACGGCGGGCCGAACATGATTGGCACCAGTACGCCGGCGGGGAATACCGATCTGCTGGTGAGCTACACCTACCGCATCGCGTTTGAGGGCAGTGGCGGACAGGACTTTGGTCTGGCGGCGGCGATTGCGACACTGATCTTCCTGCTGGTGGGCGCGCTGGCGGTGCTCAACCTCAAAGCCAGTAAATTAAGCGTGGAACAATAAGGAGCTGCAGTATGGCTATCGTGCAAACCAAAGCATTACGTTATCGCCTGTGGGCGGCGCACGCCGGGTTGTGGTGCTTTATCGCGCTGATCATGTTTCCGCTGCTGATGGTGATTGCGATTTCACTGCGTAGCGGCAACTTCGCTACCGGCGAGTTGATCCCGTCCAACCCGTCGCTGGATCACTGGAAACTGGCGCTGGGTTTCAGCATCACCAATCCGGATGGCTCGGTGACCCCGCCGCCGTTCCCGGTGCTGCTGTGGCTGTGGAACTCGGTCAAGGTAGCATTTGTCACCGCGACCGGCATCGTGGCACTGTCTACCACCTGTGCCTATGCCTTTGCCCGCATGAAGTTCCGCGGCAAGAGCGCGCTGCTCAAAGGGATGCTGATTTTCCAGATGTTCCCGGCGGTGCTGTCGCTGGTGGCCCTGTATGCCCTGTTTGACCGTATCGGGCAGTACATTCCGTTCCTGGGTCTCAACACCCACGGCGGCCTGATCTTCGCCTATCTGGGTGGTATCGCGCTGCATGTCTGGACCATCAAGGGCTATTTCGAAACCATTGACGGTTCGCTGGAAGAAGCGGCAGCGCTGGATGGTGCGACCCCTTGGCAGGCATTCCGTCTGGTACTGCTGCCGTTGTCGGTGCCGATCCTGGCGGTGGTGTTCATTCTGTCGTTCATCGGTGCAGTCACCGAAGTACCTATCGCCTCGCTGCTGCTGCGTGATGTCGGTAGCTACACGCTGGCGGTGGGTATGCAGCAGTATCTCTATCCGCAGAACTATCTGTGGGGCGATTTTGCCGCAGCGGCGGTGTTATCCGCGATTCCAATCACCGTGGTGTTCCTGCTGGCACAACGCTGGCTGGTCGGCGGTCTGACTGCCGGGGGGGTCAAAGGGTAGTTTCACTTTTTATGGTTGTGTTCGTTTATCTTTCCTTGTTTTGACGGAGTTATTCCCGGATGCCAGTCGCCAGACTGGCATTTTTTTCTGCTACGCTTTTTTAAGGGAGAGGTCTATTGCCGCGGTTTTATCTGCGGCGGGAGTGTGACGATGCGTTACACCAATCAGGATGGCAGTCAGCGATCCTTTCCACTCAAACATGTCCTGCGCCGCCAGACCGGCTGGCATGGCGAACGGCAACCGCGCTCGGGACGTACCGGAATACCGGTGCCGGTGGTGCATAATGACGGTGCCGATTTGCATCAGTACCAGCACGATACGCTGACCTGGATCGGTCACTCCTCGTTTTTACTGCAACTCGGCGGACTCAACATGCTGATCGACCCGGTGATGTCGTCATCACTGGGCGGCGTGGTGCCGCGCAATGTGGCACCGGGCTTAAGCTGGTCGGCACTGCCGAAGAAAATTGATGTGGTGATGATCACCCACAATCACCGTGACCATATGGATGTGCCGACGCTGAAAAAGCTGGGGCCGCATCCGCTGTATCTGGTGCCGCACGGCATGCGGCACTGGTTCCTGAAAAACGGTTTTCCGCAGGTGCAGGAGCTGGAGTGGTGGCAGCAGACACAGGTGGGCAATGCCATCATGACCTTCGTGCCGGCACAGCACTGGAGCCGTCGCGGGCTGATGGACATGAATACCAGCTGGTGGGGCGGTTTTGTCATGGAACATGACGGCTTTCGCCTCTATCACGCCGGTGATACCGCCTGGTTTGACGGTTTCCGCGACATCGGCCGGCGGTGCGGTCCGATTGATGTGGCAATGCTGCCGATCGGTGCCTATGCGCCGCGCTGGTTTATGCGTCATCAGCACATGGATCCGGACGATGCATTAAAGGCCTTTGTCGCGCTGGAGGCGAAACTGTTTGTCGCCATGCACTGGGGCACGTTCAAGCTCACCGATGAACCGCTGAATGAACCACCGATCCGGTTGCGCGATCTGTGGCATAAATTGCAGTTGCCGCAGGGACGACTGGCAATTCCTGCCATCGGACAGACGCTGGAGTTTCCGCGGCTCGATCTCTCCATGGCATTATCGGCCGAATAAAAAAGGGACTGCCATGCAGTCCCAAAAATGCCGCTCAGCGGGATAACTGTCGGCGGCGCCGGTTTATTTCCGCCAGCAGCGAGGTGACTTCTGGATCACGGAACATCGCTTCCAGCGTAGTGCTCAACTTGCGGCGCCAGTTGGGGTAAATCTCGTGCGTGGTGCCGGGAATGTTGACCGGCATGGTCATATTCAGCCAGTCCTCCGGCTGCAGGCCGAGCAGGGCGCTGTTGCTTTGCGCCACGTGGTAGTGAATGCCGCGGTTCAGCGCCGTATTCATCTGCATGCCCTGTGCATGCCGGCTGTACTCGTCCGGCAGACTGTGTTGACTGTGCAGGCTGTCGAGCATGCGTTGTTTGGCATGTTCCCGGTCCGCATAGAGGCGGCTGAGCACCTCGGCGTCCGGATACAGCCCCAGTGTCTGACCGAGCGTCAGATCGTCCGCCTGCCAGTAGCCGTACAGTGTCGGCATGTCGTGGGTGGAGAGTGTGGTCATCGCCTGTGCCGGATAATCCTGCGGTGCATAGAAACCGCTGTCCGGTGCCGGGGCGCGCTCAAAGTAGAATACCTTGTAGGAGTAGACACCGTTCTCGCGCAACTTGGTGACGATTTCCGCCGGCACGGTGCCGAGATCTTCGCCGATGACCATGCACTGATATCGCTGGCTTTCCAGTGCCAGTATTGCCAGCAGATCATCCACCGGATAGCTGACAAAGGCGCCATCGACTGCGGTCGAGCCCTGCGGTACCCACCACAGCCGCAACAGACTCATCACATGATCGATACGCAGCGCACCACAGGCTTTTATGTTCGAGCGGATCAGATCGATGAACGGCTGATAGCCACGCTGACGCATGACCTGCGGCCGCATGGGCGGCAGCCCCCAGTTCTGGCCGAGCGGACCGAGGATATCCGGCGGGGCACCCACCGATGCCTTCAGGCAATAGAGTTCACGATCACACCAGGTTTCCGTGCCGCCTTCGGTGACACCGACCGCCAGATCGCGGTAGATGCCGATCAGCATGCCGGCATCACGCGCGCTTTGCTGGCACTCCTGCAACTGACCTTGCGTCAGCCACTGCAGCCAGGCATAGAAGCGGATCTCATCGGCATGCTCCTGACGGAACGACGTCAGCGCCGGACTGTCCCACTGCTGATAGTCCGCCGGCCAGGCTGGCCAGCCCCAGGCGTTGGCATCCTGCTGTTTCAGCCAGACATGCAGCGCATCGTAGGTAGCCTGCTGCTGCAGACTTTCGCCCTGCTGTTTGCAGAACTGTTCGAATTCGCCCACCCGCGGAATATCGTGCGGCAGCGAGGCAAAGTACTGATAGGCCAGTTTCAGTCCGGTCAGTTTCAGTGCGGTGACCTGCGGATAATCGATATAGTCGCAGTCACGGGCGGCCTGCAGCTGTTGCCGGGTTTCCGCGCTCTGCCACCAGAGCTGCGCGGCGGAGCTGAGCTGGAAGTCCGGCAGTTTGTGCACGGCAATGTAGATGATGTTCAGCCAGCGGCGGGATGAGGGGCTGTACGGGCTGGCGCTGTCCGGACTGGCCGGATAGAGCGCATGCAGCGGGTTGAGGCCGACAAAATCCGCGCCCTGTGCGGCCAGCTCGGTGACCATCTGTTTCAGATCGGCGAAATCACCGATACCCCAGTTTTCCTCGGAACGCAGCGTATACAGTTGTACGCAGGCGCCCCAGGTTTTCTTGCCCTGCTGGATCGCATCCGGCTCATAACAGCGGCGCGGTGCGATGATCACCCGGCTTTCGGCAACTACTTTACGCCCCTGCAGCAGGCAGAGTTTGTGATAGCCGATGGGTAATGTTTCGGGCAGTGTCAGAAAGCCTTGCGCGACCAAACCGCGTAGCGGCTTGCCGTTTTCCGGCTGCAGGCGCCAGTGGCAGGTGTCGGTGACACCATCCTGCAGCAGGATGCGGAATAGGTCATCCTGGCGGAATACACAGACTGGCGGCAGCAGACCGCTGTCCGGTGTGAGGTCGCCCAGCGCCGCCAGAATCTTTTCCTGGGTGCTGACTTTGATGTGTATCGGCTCACCGTGGGCACTGATGTAACTGTCGGCAATACCGGCCGCTTTTGCGGCCGTTTCGATAGCAGAGATATCCATAAGGCATCCTTATACGGCTGGTTGCCAGATCTGGCGTTGATAGTCACGGATGGAACGGTCGGAGCTGAACATGCCGGTACGGGCAGTGTTCAGAATGCAGCGCCGCAGCCACGCTTCCGGTTGCTGGTAGAGGGCATCGACCTGTTGCTGTGCTTCCCAGTAGGCATCGAAGTCAGCCAGCACCAGATAAGGATCACCGCCTTCCAGCAGACTGTGCCACAGTGGTTGCAGCGCCTGCGGGTTATCCGGGGTGTAGTAGCCGCTCATCAGCTCATCCAGTGCCGCTTTCAGGCGCGGACTCTGCAGGACGTAATCGTACGGGTTATAACCGGCGGCCAGCAGTGTTTTCACCTGATCGACGGTATGACCGAAGATGAACAGATTGTCGCGGCTGACCTGCTCGGAGATTTCGACATTGGCGCCGTCCAGCGTACCGACGGTTAGTGCGCCGTTCATCGCCAGTTTCATGTTGCCGGTACCGGAAGCTTCTTTACCGGCAGTGGAGATCTGCTCGGAAACATCGGCGGCCGGGATCAGCAGCTCCGCCAGCGTCACGCGGTAATCCGGTAGGAATACCACCTTCAGCTTGTCATTGACGAACGGATCGTTGTTGATGCACTCCGCGACCTTGTTGATCGCCAGAATGATGTTCTTCGCCAGGTGATAACCCGGTGCCGCTTTGGCGGCAAACAGGAAGACGCGTGGCGGTACGGCCAGATTCGGCTGTGTACGCAACTGCTGATAGCGGGCGATGATCTGTAGCAGGTTCAGGTGCTGACGTTTGTATTCATGCAGGCGTTTGATCTGCACATCGAAGATCGCATGTGGGTCGAGGCGGATGCCCTGGGTCTGCCAGACATAATCGGCCAGCCGTTGCTTGTTGGCCAGTTTGATGTCGCGGTAACGGCGGCGGAAATCGGCTTTGGCGGCAAACGGTTCGAGATCGCGCAGCGTGTCGAGATCACGCGCCCAGTCCACCTTCAGCGTTTCATCCAGCAGTTCAGCCAGCTGCGGGTTACACTGCTTCAGCCAGCGACGCGGGGTGATGCCGTTGGTGACGTTGTGGAACTTCTGCGGCCAGAGCTCATTGTATTCCGGGAACAGATCGCTCTTCACCAGCTCGGAATGCAGCTGCGCCACGCCGTTGACGGCAAAACAGGTGACCACACACAGATTGGCCATGCGGATGCTGCCATCGTAAATCACTGCCACTTTCTCATCGATCTGGTCATCGTCCGGCCACTGCTGGCGGGCCTGTGCCATAAAGCGGCGATCGATTTCATCGATGATGTAATAGTGACGTGGTAGCAGAGTAGCCACCAGATCCTGCGGCCAGCACTCCAGCGCTTCCGGCAACAGGGTGTGGTTGGTGTAGGCAAACAGACGGGTACAGATCGACCAGGCATCTTCCCAGCACATCTGGTGATCATCCAGCAGCACCCGCATCAGCTCCGGAATGGCGATGGTCGGATGGGTATCGTTCAGCTGGATCACTTCGTAATCCGGCAGTGACAGCAGGCTGCGGCCAGCCGCCAGATGGCGGTGCAGAATGTCGGCAATCGAGCAGGCGCAGTGGAAATATTGCTGCATCAGGCGTAGCTCTTTGCCCGGCTGATGATTATCGCTCGGGTAGAGCACCTTGCTCAGTTTGCTGGCAGTGACACCGGCTTCCACCGATTGCAAATAGTCGCCGTCATTGAACTGCTGCAGGTCGAGTGGCGTCGGGTGGCTGGCGTGCCACAGACGCAGGGTTTGTACCACCTGATTGTGATAACCGAGGATCGGCAGGTCATGGGCTTCACCCTGAATGGTCAGGGCCGGTACCCAGTACTGACGATCCTGGTCATCGGTGCACACTTCGCCGCCGAAGCCGACCGGCAGTGTGAGCCCGACGTGTCTGGTCAGCCACGGGTAATGTTCGCTGTGCCAGTCATCCGGCGCTTCCTGCTGCTCGCCATTGCGGAATGACTGACGGAACAGGCCATACTGGTAGCTCAGGCCATAACCGGTAGCCGGCTGATCGACCGCCGCCATCGAGTCGAGGAAACAGGCGGCCAGACGACCCAGCCCGCCGTTACCGAGGCCGGGATCGACCTCCTGCTCCAGCAGGTCGTTCAGCTCGCGACCGTATTTACTGACTACCTCGCGTACCACATCGGCACAGTCGAGGCTGATCAGGTTGTTCAGTGTCAGGCGGCCGACCAGAAATTCCAGCGACAGATAGTTCACATGGCGCTCAGCGCCAGTCGCCGCGCGCAGTTGTCCTTCCGCACGGCGTGCTGCCACCTGCTCGTTGACGGCGGCACTCACTGCCAGCCACCACTGATACGGGGTCATCTCACGGGCAGATTGCAATCCGAGACGCTGCCACTGACGGCTCAGGGCGGCATCAAATTCGGCGGCTGAAAACAGCACCGGTTTCTTCATTGGTTTTTTGCTGGTCATTCGTTTTGTCCTTCGTCATCAGGAAAACCTAAATCGATTGATATCCATCCTGAAGTGAAAAATCAGCCGTCACCTCATCCCGAAAAAAGATTAGTGAGGAGGATGAGCAGGGCGTAGGACAGGTGATTAGTGAGCGGTTAGTATGGTTTTGAGAATGACTGCATTGAAAAAAGATCATCCTGCAGGCACCGTGTACCGTAGCTGAAAATTTCATATTGTGGCTGTAGCAAGACCACAGATAACTGGAAACGACGTTATGCTGATCCCTTCAAAACTGAGCCGTCCGGTTCGCCTGCAAAATGCCATCATCCGTGACCGTTTACTGCAGCGTCTGCAAAAAGCGCTGGATTATCGTCTGGTGTTGCTGCACGGTCCGGCAGGTTATGGCAAAACCACGCTGATCGCCCAGTGGGCGGCGACGCTGCAGCATGCCACCGGGGGGCATTGCGTCAAAAGCGAGTCGCTCAGTCAGAAGCATCAGTATGCCCGGCTGTCGTCACTGCTCGGTCAGGTGTTCGCCGAACTGGCCGACTGGACGGAGCCGACCTATCTCATCATCGACGATTACCATCTGATCGATAACGAAGAAATCCATGAGGCGATGCGCTTCTTCCTGCGTAATCAGCCGGATAATCTGACGCTGGTGGTGATCTCGCGCGCCCTGCCGCCGCTGGGCATTGCCAATCTGCGCGTGCGCGAACAGTTGCTGGAGCTGGATAACCAGTTGCTGGCGTTTAACCATCAGGAAGCACAGCAGTTTTTCTGTAACCGTCTGTCGACGCCGATGGACGAGCAGGAGAGTGCCACGCTGTGTGATGAGGTCGAAGGCTGGGCGACGGCACTGCAACTGATCGCCCTGTCGTCACCGGATTCCCGGGCGACGGCACATCAGTCGGCGCGCAAACTCTCCGGGCTGAACACCAGCTATCTGTGGGAGTATCTGGCGGAAGAAGTGATGGATCGCATCGATGCGCCGACACGGGATTTTCTGCTGCGCTGTTCGGTACTGCGTTCGATGAATGATTCGCTGGTGGCGAAACTCACTGGCCGGCAGGACGGACTGGCGCAGCTGAGTGAACTGGAGCGGCGCGGGCTGTTTGTGCAGCGCATGGACATGGACGGTGACACCATCTGGTTCCGCTTCCACCCGCTGTTTGCCTCCTTCCTGCAGCATTGCTGTCAGCAGCAACTCTCTGCCGAACTGCCCGAGCTGCACCGCCGGGCGGCGGCAGGCTGGCAGGCACTGAACATTCCGTCGGAAGCGATCCACCATGCCCTGGCGGCCAGTGACGCATTATTACTGCGAGAGATCCTGCTGCAATATGGCTGGTCACTGTTCCATCACGGCGAACTGGTCCTGCTGTCAGACTGCCTGGAGGCCTTGCCGTATAACGAGCTGATCCAGAGCCCGAATCTGGTGCTGCTGCAGGCGTGGCTGGCACAGAGTCAGCACCGTTACACGCAGGTGGATGCGCTGCTGGAGCGGGCGAAACAGGCGATGGCGGAACATCAGGTGCGGCTCAACGATGCGCTGCAGGGCGAATTCAATGCACTGCGCGCGCAGGTGGCGCTGAATGCCAACCGGCCGGAAGAGGCGCTGCATCTGGCGTGCGAGGCACTGGCGCAGCTGCCGCAAACCAACTTCTACGGCCGCATTGTCGCCACCTCGGTGATCGGCGAAGTGCACCATTACCTAGGCCAGCTGAGCAGTGCCTTGCCGATGATGCAACGTACCGAGCAGATGGCGCGGCGCCACGGCACCTACCACTATGCGCTGTGGGCGCTGCTGCAGCAGAGTGAAATTCTGATCGCACAGGGTTTCCTGCAGGCGGCGTATGAGGTGCAGGACAAGGCGCTGGAACTGGTACAGACCCAGCATCTGGAACAGCTGCCGCTGCATGAGTTTCTGCTGCGTATCCGTGCCCAGATCCTCTGGTCGTGGTACCGGCTGGATGAAGCCGAAAGCTGTGCCCGGCAGGGGCTGCAGGTGCTCTCCGGTTACGAGGCGAAGCAGCAGCTGCAGTGTGTTGCCATGCTGGCCAAAGTCTCGCTGGCCCGCGGCGACATCGACAATGCCAGTCAGCATCTGCAGCGTTGCGAAGTGCTGCTGCACAATGCCGATTATCATAGCGACTGGATCAGCAACGCCGATATTCCGCGGCTGCTCTACTGGCAGATGACCGGGGACAAACAAGCCGTGCGCAGCTGGCTGGCGCAGGCGGAACGCCCCGAGGCGGCCTGCAACCACTTCCTGCAGGGGCAGTGGCGCAACATTGCCCGCGCACACCTGATCCTCGAAGAAAACGAGCAGGCAGCAGAGGTGTTACAGCACCTGAACAGTGAAGCGCGGCGGCTCAATCTGTACAGCGATCTCAACCGCAACCTGCTGCTGTGCACCGTGCTGTACTGGCAGCGCAATGAACGCAGCGAGGCACAACGGGCGCTGATGGAGGCGCTGACGCTGTCCAACCGCACCGGTTTTGTCAGCCATTTCGTGATTGAAGGCGAGATTGTGGCGCAACTGCTGCGTCAGCTACTGCAGCTCAATACGCTTTCCGAGATGGAGCAGCACAAGGCGCAGCGTCTGCTGAAAGACATCAACCAGCATCATCGCCACAAATTCGCCCATTTCGACGAAGGCTTTGTCGAGAAACTGCTGAACCATCCGCATGTGCCGGAACTGATCCGCACCAGCCCGCTGACACAGCGCGAATGGCAGGTGCTGGGGCTGATCTACTCAGGCTACAGCAACGAGCAGATTGCGGTGGAACTGGATGTCGCGGCGACCACCATCAAGACGCATATCCGCAATCTCTACCAGAAACTCGGCATTCTGCACCGGCAGGATGCGGTCGAGCAGGCACAGAAGCTGCTGAAACTGATGGGGTATGGGGTGTAATCAGCACGAACGGGATGCCCGTCCTGACGGATGACGTACTGTCAGTATTAACAGAACCGGATGTGGACTCATTTTTATACCATGGTACTTATTTCTCATTGAGTACGGGACATGAGTACACCCCATCCGCCAGCGGCCAAGAAGCCGTTAGCTGTAAAATATCCGTTTGTTACCGGATCCGGCCAGGACTACCGCGATCTCGACACATTACTGAATGATTTAGCTGCGCAATCAGGCGGTTATTATCTGCTGGGGGCGAACAATTACTGGCATGGCGGCATTCACATCACCGGCGAGAAATTCGCCCAGCATAAGAAAGACCATCCCGTCCGTTGCATGATGGACGGCGTGATCGTTGCCTATCGTCTGAACCGACGATATCCGACCCAGAAGTGGCAGCCGACCAATAATTTAGCGGCCAAAGATCTCCAATTCAGTAACGGATTCTGTCTGGTCAGACATGACTATGAGAGCCCGGTCAATCAGCAAGGCGGCGAGCATAACGGCAAAACCAATACACTGACTTTTTACAGTCTGTATATGCATCTGGCCGACTACCGCACTTATGCCGCCGACACCGCGCAATCTGTAAAAACCATTACGATCACCAAAGATACCAATGCCCGGGATGCGGCCGCTATCGCCAATGTCATTGGCTCGCTGAAACAGGGCAGTACGGTACAGATCGATGTACAGCAAAGTCCGAAACAAGCAACCGTCCGTGGCCGTCGATATCATTTCTATCTGGTCACGGTACATATGCCGGCAGCAGATTCTGCCCCTGCGGTCACCAGCGGCATGCGGGTTTATCTCTATTCCGGCTGTTTTCCTGCCGACACCTTCACCGCGGTGGAAAAACCAAAACTTCCCGGTTACTGGAAGGCGACGGTGACCGGCAAATCGAAAGAACCAATGCGGATCTATGATTCCAAAGTGCATTGTATGCAGCGGAATGTGCCGCCGGTAACGGTGTTAAATCCTGAACAACCCTGTACTTTTCAGACCGAAAAAATCATCAAGAATGTCGTCATCAAAGGGAAATCGCATTCCATTGCCAAGTGTCAGTTTCCATCTTCCGCTACCTTCCGGGGCGATCCGATTTCATCTGGCTGGATGATTGTCGATGAAAGTCAGGTGACGCGGGAAAAAGTCGAGCCGACTGAATTTGATTCGATTGTCAGATTCACCGAGCCACTGTCGATTGCAGCCGGTGACCCCATCGGCCTGATGGGGATCTGGGAAAGCCCGGATGCGCCTTTTATGACCGGAATGACGAAAACCCGTCATCAAATGCACATTGAACTGTTTACCACCGATGACAAAGCCGTGCTGGAAGCATTTCTCAGTAACAGTGCTGGGCTGACGACGGGGAAAAAATATCTGAAAGTCCCGAAGGGCAGCCAACTTTACAGCAGTGACGGCCATGGCAACTTCGTCAATCCGGACCCATTACTGAATGCGGCTCGTGATTATGTATTTGAGGAATCGGCCTGCCGACAGGTAAAAGATACGGCTGGTACGGTGTTCTATCATCTCAAAGGGATCAAAACCGGTGAAGCGGCCACCGGCCCGGTTGATTTTGCGCACGTCAAACTAGAAGGGAACATCAAACTAGTCACTCAGCATGACTGGCAAGCACTCGGTTTTACGACCATCGAAGAAACCAATGATGACTCGGATGGCTATATCAATCCGGAAAAAATTACATCCCCGCTATTTCAGGATATTTTTAAACGGGTTGACGGTATTAATAGCCGGAATGGGCAGGGCGATGGTGTACTGACGGGCACCGAAATCAGGAATGCCCTGCAGCAGGATAAAGAGCTGAGAAGCGATCTGTATAAAATGATCGCCGGTCACCCGAGCGAGTGGCACCAGGCAACGCAAAACAATCTGAAAACACATGTTGATAAACTGAACACCGATAATGCAGAAGAATATAAAAACGCCAACCAGTTTGAAGTTGAACGGTTTCTGCAATGTGAATTTGTTAGCCAGATTGAAGGGTTAACGCAGAAGCTGTGGCATTTTCATCCGGTTGTAATTTCAAAATTATTGTGTGATTTTTCCTACCCAAGAACACCAATCAATGGGGATTTAATTCCACTTGAATTTTTGACATTTTATAATCGAGAAACAATTGAAGAGTCAGATTATGTGGCGGCGGCTGAAACTTTACGGTGTGAAGTTGCAGCAATTAAAGCAGTATCAAAAACGGAGTCTGGCTCATCAGGTAGTTATTTTAAGTTTCAGGTGGATGATGACTTTGTTCCTGCAATTTTATTCGAAAGACACCATTTTCACAAATATACACATGGAGATTATGATCTTTATAGTGATATCTCAAATTGTGAACCAGGTGGATATGGAGAACATAGAATGCAATATCCAAAGCTAATGAAAGCTTATTTATTAGATAAGAGAGCAGCATTAATGTCTGCGTCTTGGGGTAAATTTCAGATTTTAGCGTCAAATTATTCATCTGCAGGATATTCAAGTCCAGAGGAATTCGTTCTGGCTATGAGTGAATCAGAAAAAAATCAATTGAAAGCTTTTGTTCGTTTTATTCAATCTAACAGAATGTTATTGCAGGCTATTCGTGATAAAGACTGGTTAACATTCGCTAAAACGTATAATGGCCCGAAACAAAATGGATATAATTTAAGAATGGAGAAAAATTACAATGAAAGCATATAAATTTTTTATTTTGTTTTTTTTGTCGAGCGTATACAACCAGGTTTTCGCGGAAGAACTGTATTTTTCATGTGTTACGAAAAGTGGAGCGGTTGTTTTGCAGATGAATGACAATAATCTTGAGTATTCTTTTGATAAACAAGGAAGGATTATGTTTTCCTTTAAATCAAAAGAAGGCATAAATAATGACTTTAAATTTAATCATTACTCTCGATTTCAAACTGATTATTTTAACGTTTCATTTGTTAACAATGATTATAAATATTCTATTTTTAGTAATTATGAGGATGGACAACAGAGTCAAGGTGTAACAGTATTAAACATTAATAGTAAAAAAGAATTTACGTATCAATGTATAACGACTGATGTCGATCGCTTAAGTGAATTATCATCAAAATTACAGTGCGACAGAAGTTCATCGCTGGGATGTCAGTGATTGGTAATATTATCCGATTACCGGAATGCTGGAATAAGAAAAGGTGCCCTCTCGGACACCTCATCTGGCAGCAACGGCAAAACCCGCATTAAAGATCGTCGCGCTGCCACAACCAGGCGGCGCCGCGGACGCCGCTGGAGTCGCCGTGCAGCGCCTTGCGTACCGGGGTTTCGCACTCACCACCAAAGACATACTCTTTCATCAGGCGCGGGATGTTGTCGTAGATACGGTCAACGTTGCTCATGCCGCCGCCCAGTACGATCACGTCCGGGTCCATCAGGTTGACGGCATGGGCCAGCGCCTTGGCCAGACGACGCTCGTAGTCCTCAATTGCCTTGATCGCGGAGGTATCGCCCTGTGCCACCAGCGCCATGATTTCGGCGCCTTTCAGTTCCCTGCCGGTGTCGAATTTATAGCTGTTGGCGAAGCCGGTGCCGGAAACATACGTCTCGATGCAGCCTTTTTTGCCGCAGTAGCAGGGCGTCGCGTTCTGATACTTCCACTCTTCCTCGTCGATCCAGGGCAGCGGGTTATGGCCGAATTCACCGGCAATCCCGTTACCACCGGCATGCACATGGCCGTTGATGGCGATGCCGGAACCGCAACCGGTGCCGATGATCACCGCAAATACCAGTTTGCCGCCGGCGCCGGCACCGTCAGTGGCTTCTGACACGGCCAGACAGTTGGCATCGTTGGCGACGCGGACCGGACGATCCAGCAGCGCTTCCAGATCCTTATCCAGCGGCTGGCCGTTCAGCCAGGTGGAGTTGGCGTTTTTCACCTTGCCGGTGAACGGCGAGATGGTGCCGGGAATGCCCAAACCGACCGAGCCTTTTCTCCCGGTGGCCGCTTCGGCATCCAGTACCAGCCCCTTGATGGCTTCCAGTGTTTGCCGATAATCATGCCGCGGGGTTGGCACCCGCTTGCGGAACAATTCACCCCCATCGCTGTCCAGCGCGATGACTTCAATTTTGGTGCCGCCTAAATCAATTCCGATACGCACTTTTCATTTCCTCGTCTTGTTTGTTGCCGGCTGACGCAGGTCAGCTCACAGTTCATTGTTTGTTCTCTGGTCTCGCAATCACAAATGACTACAATTTGTTTCATTGATTTTCAGTACGGGCCTGCATAAAAAATGAAAACCAAAATTCTGGTTGTGGATGATGACATCGCGATCTGCGAACTGCTGACGGACGTGCTCGGCGAGCATGTATTCGACGTCAGAACCTGTCATCGTGCCCAATCCGCGTTGCAGACATTGCAGCAGGAACCGGATATCGCGTTGGTCCTGCTGGATCTGATGCTGCCCGACATGAACGGACTGTTATTGTTACAGCAAATCCGCATGCAATTCCCCGATCTGCCCGTGATTATGCTCACCGGTCTGGCGACGGAATCCGACATGATCGTCGGTCTGGAAATGGGCGCGGATGATTACATCGCCAAACCGTTTGTCCCCCGTATCGTGGTGGCCCGCGTGAAAGCGGTGTTGCGACGTACGCCGGTCAGTGAAAATCCGCAACGCCGGGTGGTGGTGCCGGTCAGCGGCCCCGGTTACCGTTTTGACGGCTGGCTGCTTAACACCCATACCGGTCGGCTGCATACGCCGGATGGCGACGATATCGAGCTGACGCAGGGCGAGTATTCGCTGCTGACGGTACTGCTGAAAAACGCGCGCAAGGTGCTGACACGCGATCAGCTGCTGGAAATGACCCACAGTGATGCGCTCGACGTGTTTGACCGTACTATCGATGTGCTGATCATGCGTCTGCGCCGCAAAATTGAACCCAATCCGAAACAGCCGGAATACATCCGTACCATCCGTGGCGCGGGTTATGTCATGTCGCGGGAAGTCACGGTTGTGCATAAGGCCTGATCACCCGTTATGGTCGGTGGCTTGGGCGGCGATATAGGCCTGCAGTTCACCGAGTGGCGCCGCGCCGTCAATGGCGTTGGTGCTGCGCAGGTTGAAACGGGCGCAGGCGTTGCCCAGTTGCAGGGTTTCGCGCAGTCCCCAGTGCTGATGCAGACCGTATAACACCCCGGCACAGAAGGCATCGCCGGCACCGACCGTGCCGGCAATCTCCTGCGGTTCCACCCAGTACGACGGTATAAACAGACTTTCGCCCTGACGATTTTCCGCCCAGGCGCCTTCCGGACAGTGAATCACCACCACCTGTTTCACTCCCTGTTGCAGCAGTTTTCCGGCCGCATGCGGGATCTGGATCAGATCCGGCGTGCCGTCGGGCGTGCGTAATGACTGCCCGGTCAGGGTCGCGGCTTCCAGCTCATTGATGATCAGATAATCCACATACGGCAGCGTCGGCAAAACTACCCGTTGCGCCCGGGCGGGATCATCGACAGACACCAGATCGAGCGCGGTGAGATAGCCTTTCTGCTGTAACTGATGGAACAGCCGGGCTGCGGTTACACCATAGTCCGGATCGGCGGTTTCCAGCTGTTGCAGCAGTAACAGGTAGGCCAGATGCACAATCCGGTGCTGACTGTGCAAGCCGTAAAGGATCTGGGGATCAAACGCGGCGTTGCAGCCGTGGGCATGAAAGAAGGTCCGCTGTCCGTTGCGGTGATTGGTCATCACCTGCGTCATGCTGGTCGGCAAGGCCGCCGTTTGCAGCCAGCGGCAGTCAATATCGTCCTCCAGCAGACACTGGCGGATAAACTCGCCATCCAGATCATCCCCGACCAGCCCGGCAGCGGCCAGCGGCAGGCCGGTCTTCATCCGCGCCAGGGTCCGCAACACATTCGGTACCGCACCGCCGGTCGCGCTTTCACTGTGCAGAATGGTGGCCAGTCGTCCCTGTTCCGGCCAGTCATCGATCAGATGGACATGATCGACCAGCAGGGTGCCGGCCGCGAGAATGCCGTAGCGGGGGGGAGTCATGTTGCTTGCCCTGCGCTGCCGAACACTTGCATCTGTCCTTCCACGGTTTGCTGAATGGCCGCTTCAATATCCATCAGCATGTGCGCCAGTTCGTCATAGGCAGTTTCGCGGTGCTGCATGGCCTGTTCCACGGCAACCAGCGCGCTTTGTGACATGCCGGTGTAGAAATTGATTTTGTGGATACCGAGCGAAATCGCTTTGCGAAAATCGGCATCGCTGATGCCGGAACCGCCGTGCAGTACCAGCGGCAGCCCGGTCTGTTCGCGGATCGCCTGCAGACGCGGGAAGTCGAGCTGAGGTTCGCCGCGATATTTGCCGTGGACGTTACCGATGGCGACGGCCAGCGCGTCAATCCCGGTACGGGTGACAAAATCGGTGGCCTTGGCCGGATCGGTAAACTTGCTGCTGTCACAGGAACCGTAGAGCGAACCGCCTTCATCGCCACCGACCGCGCCCAGTTCCGCTTCGACCGAAATGCCCAGTGCATGGCACATTTTTACCACTTCCGCAGTCTGGCGGATATTCTCTTCATAGCTTAGCCCGGAGCCATCAAACATCACCGAGGTAAAGCCCAGACGGATGGCTTTCATGATGGCATCGAAACTGGTGCCGTGATCGAGGTTCAGCACCACCGGAATATTGTGCAGGGCTGCTTCGGCTTTGATGGCGGCACAGATCGCGTCCAGTGAAACGTATTTAAAATGCACTTCGGCAATATTGATGATGAACGGCGAGCGTTGCGCTTCTGCGGCGGCAAACAGCGCCCGCAGGAAGTGGGTATCCAGCACGTTAAAGGCGCCCAGCGCATAACCATGTTCACGCGCGTGGGATAAACCCTGAGCAAGAGAAATCAGTGGCATAACAGTAGCTCCTTAAAGTGGCAGAAAACGGGGATATTCGTTACACAGCAAGTGTAGTGGATCAGTGTCCTCTTCGATTTCACTGAACCGGGATTGCGGCTGCAGGAAGCGGTTATCGCGACGATCATCATTTACCATCGACACTTCACCGAGGATCACCGGACCCTGTCCGGGCTCGGCCCAGAACGAGTGATACAGGCCCTGGGTCAGCGAGATACTCTGTCCGGCGCTCAGGCACAACCGGCTACCGGCCTTGTGTCGCTGGCGTTCGCCATCAAGGACGACTTCCACATCGGTCGTGTCACACTGTTCATCCGGAGTGCGGTTATACAGTTCAATAATCAGCTTGCCGCCGCCCCGGTGGATAATGTCTTCCATCTTGTACCAGTGGAAATGCAGCGGGGTCTGCTGACCTTCGCGGCTGATCATGATTTTTTCCGCATAGGGTTTCGGATAGGGTTTGCCGCCAACCGACCCGTTGCGCAGGGTAAACAGCGTCAGTCCGGTATTGGCAAAATCGCCGCTGCCCATATCGGTGACATCCCAGCCTAATTGCAGATCGAATACTTCCTGAAAACGGTCTAATTCCCGGGTGGCCCACTCGTGGGGGGTGAAATGCGCAAACGGCGGCAGGTAGATATTGTTCTGAGCGAAGATCGCTTGTGTTTCGGCAAGGATTTCATTGATCTGAGAGCGACGCATTTACACCTCCTGTTGGCATAACCAGCGGGTATATTGCTGATAGCGCAGATAACGCGCCTGCAGCGCTGGTTGGGATTGGGGACGGATGATGGCCGCGGTGGCCGGAATGTGGTGTGCCATCAGATGTTGCAGCGCCCCCGGTTCCAACGCCAGCCGCGCCAGACGGGCGGCACCAAAGGCGGCGCCGACATCGGCATAGGTCGGCACAATGATGCGGCACTGGGTGAGATCGGCGATCAGCTGCAGCCAGAAATGGCTGCGGGCACCACCACCGGTGGCGATCATCTGAGCGGGGGCGCAGCCGGCCTGTTGCAGCGCGCGGTAACCATCGGCCAGTGAAAAGGCAACTCCCTCCAGCACGGCCCGGGCCAGATGGCCTCGCTGACTGTCACTGGACAGACCAAAGAAAGCACCGCGGACATGGGGCGCATTCCATGGCGTGCGTTCTCCGCTGAGATAGGGGGCAAACAGGACGTCACCGGCTTCATGCTGTTCGGCTTCCTGTGCCAGTTGCGCCTCGGATATTGAGGTGATCGACGCAAACCAGCTCAGCGAGGAGGCGGCGCTGAGCGTCACCGCCATCTGGTGCCAGCGTCCGGGCAGGGCATGGCAGAAACTGTGCACCGCCTGTGCCGGATTGGCATAGTGCTGATCGGCGGCGACAAAGATCACGCCGGACGTGCCGAGCGAGACAAACCCGTCACCGGCCTTGATCACGCCAAGACCAATCGCGCTGGCCGCATTGTCACCAGCCCCGGCAACCAGAGGAGTGCCGCGCGGCAAACCCCACGCATCGGCCAGCGAGTCATACAGCGTACCGGTGATCTGATTACCTTCGTAAAGTGCCGGCATCTGGCTGGTGGTGAGGTTACAGGCCACCAGCAGCTCTTCGCTCCAGGCGCGGCGGGCGGTATCCAGCCAGAGCGTTCCGGCACTGTCAGACATGTCGCTGGCGAAATCTCCGCTCATGCGGTAACGCAGATAATCTTTTGGCAGCAGAATGTGGGCGGTTTTGGCAAAAATAGCCGGCTCGTGACGCTGCACCCAGAGTAGTTTCGGCGCGGTAAACCCGGCCATGACCCGGTTGCCGGTGATGCCGATAAAATCGGCCCGCTGCTCCAGCCAGCGGCACTCATCGGCGCTGCGGCCGTCGTTCCACAGAATGCAGGGGCGCAGTACACGGCCGTGTTCATCCAGCAGCGTGGCGCCGTGCATCTGACCGCTGAAGCCAATGGCGCGTAACTGCAGCAGCGCCGGTGCCTGACGGCTTTTGAGTTGTAACATGGCCTGCTGCAGGGCCAGCCACCACGCCTCCGGATCCTGTTCACTGAAACCGGGCTGCGGATGCTGTACCGTCAGTGGCACCGTGGCGCTATCGAGCAGATTTTCTTCGTTATCCAGCAGCACGACTTTCAGGCTGGATGTACCTAAATCAATACCAAGGAACATGGGGTGGCTCCCAGAAAATTGCCAGTCTGGTCAACGCTCCCGAGGGAAACGGGAAGGCTGACCGCAGTGGCAAAAACGCCGCCTCGCGGCGGCGTGTCATACGGAGTGAATTATTTAACAGTCCAGCCTTTGTAATCCTTCACGTTGTTGCGATCGATCAGGGTTACCGGAATCAGTACTGGTTCTTTCGGTGCTGGTTTGCCCTGCAGAATGTTGTAACCGATTTCTACTGCTTTGGACGCCATGACCTGTGGATCCTGTGCCGGAGTAGCCACGAACAGGTTGTTATCGCGTTTCAGTGCTTCTTCCGCATCCGGTGAACCGTCTACACCGACAATGAAGAACTCATTGCGCTGTGCCTGTTTGGCCGCCAGATCCGCACCGATACCGGTCGGGTCGTTGATGGCGAATACCGCATCAATTTTCGGATGTGCGGCCAGCAGTGATGTCATCACTTCCAGACCACCTTCGCGGCTGCCTTTACCGTTCTGGTTAGAAGACAGAACCTTGATATCCTTGTACTTGTTCAGGGTATTCATACAACCGTCAACACGGTTGGTCACCGCAGATACTGGTGGGCCGTTGATGATCACGACGTCACCGCGCCCCTGCAATTTGTCGGCGATGTACTGGCAACCCAGTTCACCGGCCTGAGTGTTGTTGGAGGTTACAGTGGCATCTGCGCCTTCTGCCGCTACGTCAACTGCGACGACCACGATACCTGCCTGCTGGGCACGTTTAACCGCCGGCGCAATCCCTTTGGAATCGGCCGCATTCAGTACGATCATATCGACACCGGCTGCGATGAAGTTGTCGATCTGAGTGACCTGCTGACCCAGGTCATAACCGCTGGATACCAGCGTTACCTTGACGTCCTGACCTGCCAGTTCACGCGCCTTCATTTCCGCACCCTTGGTGATCTGCACGAAGAACGGGTTAGCCAGATCGCCCACGGTAACACCGATGGATTTCAGGTCTTTGGCCTGTGCCAGTGGTGCGGTGGTAATGACTGCTGCTGCGAGTAAGGTGGACATCAGTTTGTTCAAACGCATAATTGTTGTACTCCGCCGTTGTTGTTAGGGGGTGTTGCGTTATGGTGGGCGCCGTTAGACGCCCGTGTGTGTATTAGGCGCCCGCATGTTTACGGGTACGATATTTGTCGATCAGAACTGCAATGATGATCACACAGCCCTTGATTACCAGCTGCCAGAAGTAGGAGACGCCCATCAGAGTCATCCCGTTGTTCATGGCGGCAATAATCAATGCGCCGATTAATGTGCCGGTGATAGTACCAATACCACCTGACAGACTGGTGCCACCGAGAACCACGGCCGCGATGGCATCCAATTCATAGCCAACGCCCAGGTTGCCGTTGGCGCTGTACAGACGGGAAGCACTCATGATCCCGCCCAGACCTGACATCAGACCACTCATGGCATACACGAAGGTCAGTACCATACCGACTTTGATACCGGTCAGACGTGCGGCGTTGGCATTGCCACCCACAGCATAGACGTGCATCCCCAGCGTGGTTTTGCGCAGAATGAACCAGCAGGCGGCAATCACCACAAAGCCGATCACGACCAGCCATGGGATAGGGCCCAGATAGGAGTTACCGATCCATTCAAAGCTGATGTTGTTGTTGATCACCGTGGTGCCGTCCGCCAGCAGATAAGCGGCCCCGCGCAGTGCGGTATAGGTCCCCAATGTGGCGATGAAGGGTGGCAAGCCGATATACGCCACCATGATACCGTTCAGGGTGCCCATCAGCAGGCCGCCCATCAGCGCGACCGGAATCGCCAGCATGCCGAGTGACGGATCCAGCGAGGTCACCATCGCCATCACCGCAGTGGTACCGAGGATGGAGCCGACCGACAGGTCGATCCCGCCGGTGATGATGACAAAGGTCATCCCGGCTGCCAGTACCATGTTGATGGAGGACTGACGCACGATGTTCATCAGGTTGGATTCGGTAGCAAAGTTTGGCGTCATCAGAGCGAAGCCGATACAGATCAGGATCAGAACGGGTAAGATCCCTACCGACTGCATGACGCTGTGCAGCGTAAATTTCTTGCTCGGGCCTGCGGCCGCGGCGTTGGTATTGGGTGTGCTCATAGCGTTACTCATTCCTGTTTCTCTCTCATGCCACTTCCGCGCCGGCCATGTGGTGGGTTGCCCCGGTAGCCAGCTCCATAATGTTTTCCTGGGTGATCGCTTCACCGTCCAGTTCACCGACAATGCTGCCGGCGCGCATGACATAGACGCGATCGCTCATACCGACAATTTCCGGTAACTCGCTGGAGATCATCAGAATGGCCACGCCTTTACGCGCCATGTCTGTCATCATCCGGTAGATTTCGCTTTTCGCACCGACATCGACCCCGCGGGTCGGTTCGTCCAGGATCAGCAGCTTTGGATGGATGGCGACCCAGCGGGAGATCAGCAGTTTTTGCTGGTTGCCGCCCGACAGGCTGCCGGATGCCACCTGACTGTGCGGCACGCGGATATTCAGGGTTTTGATGGCGGTATCGCTGATCGCACGGTTTTTCTTCTCGTTCAGGACGCCGTGGAAGCTATCCCGTTCGATGGTGGCCATCACGATGTTGTCGTGCACCGTCATTTCCAGGAACAGTCCCTGTTCTTTACGGTTTTCGGTCAGGAAGCCGATGCCGCAATCAATCGCATCCCGGGGGCTGCGGATTTCCAGCGGCTTGCCTTTCAGCTTGATGTTGCCGGCACTGATTTTACGGGCACCGAAAATCATCTGGGCCAGCTCAGAGCGGCCGGCGCCGACCAGACCGGACAGGCCGACGATCTCACCGGCGCGGACATTCAGGGTGCCGGACAGCACTTTGTCTTCATCGGTCAGATCGGTGCATTCCAGCACCATGTCACCTTTCGGAATGGTACGGTCCTTGTTGAACAGATCATTCAGCGGACGGCCCACCATCATGCGCACCAGTTCACTGGCAGAGAGTTCATTACGCATCAGGCTGCCGATGTACTGACCATCACGCAGCACACTGACGCGATCCGACAGTTCATAAATCTCGGCCATACGATGGCTGATATAGATGATGGCCAGCCCTTCGCTGCGCAGTTTCTTGATCAGCGCAAACAGCATGTCGGTTTCACGGGAGGAGAGGGCTGCGGTCGGCTCATCCATCACCAGTACCCGGCTCTTGCGATGCAGGGCGCGGGCGATTTCGACCTGCTGCTGCTCGGCGATGCTCAGGTGGGAGACTTTGGCCGACGCTTTAAAGCGGGCGGCCAGACGATCCAGCACGATTTGGGTTTCTTCTTCCATTTTCTGCCGGTTGACCATCCCGTTACGGGTGATTTCCGAACCGAGGAAGATGTTTTCGGCGACGGTCAGATTCGGTGCCAGATTGATTTCCTGATAAATCAGGGTAATACCGGCATTCAGCGCATCTTTCGGACCGTTGATGGTAAAGGGTTTGCCATCAATGTAGATCTCACCGGCGGTCGCGGTATAGGCGCCAGCCAGGATTTTCATCAGGGTACTTTTACCCGCGCCGTTTTCTCCCATCAGCGAATGCACTTCGCCGGGATAGATTGTCAGGCTGACATCTTTCAGCGCATAGAACTGTCCGAAGCGTTTGGCGATGTTTCGCATCTCCAGAATGGGTTGTTGCTCGCTCATCATCTGCCTCATGTGAAGTTTCATGGCAGCAGTAAAACACCGCTGTGTAAATGGCGTATGTTTTGTGTGATTCACAATTGTCATATTGTTAACGGCGCTTTTGTTCGGGGCAGTGAGCGGCTACTCTGAGCCTCTTGTCTGTTGCGGGATTCTTGTTATGCCTTCGTCGTATTCCCATCGTAAGCCCTTGTTTTCCGGTGTCAGAGGCCGTCTTTTGTCCTTTAACCTGCTGGTGGTGCTGCTGACGCTGGTCATTGGCGTGATCGCCGTGTTTGGTTTTAACAATGCCGGCCGGCTGCTAACCGATATGCAGGAAAGTACGCTGTCCGAGATGAACAGCGGCATGGAGGTCGGGGTCAAAACGGCCAAAGTGGCCACGGTGGCCGTCAGTCTGACCCAGGTCATCGGCGCGATGGAGTACCAGAGCGAATCGGATTTGCTGAAAACGGCGATGGCGGCGCTGCGAAATTCGTTGTCGAAAATGGCGGCAGCGCCGCTGGCCCGGCAGCAACCGCAGTTGATTGACCGGATTCATCAGCGCAGTAACGAACTGCAAGACAGTGTGCGCAAGCTGCTGGACCTGACCCGGCAACGCCATCTGGAACGGCACAGTCTGCTCGGGGTAATTTACCAGGCGCAGTCACAGCTGGATTTACTGGCACAAGATGACAGCCTCGGCTGGCCGGGCGCGCCGGAACAGGATGTGTTCCGCAATATGCTGGCAATGACGCTGACCATCCCGGCGTCACCGGATGTGTTAAGCCAGCTGGTGCACATCAGTCTGCAGTGGCAGCAGGCGATCCCGCAGGCCGTGCCGGCCCGGCAGAAAATCCTGCAGGCTCTCTGCGATACCTTATTACCGGTCGCGCAGTTGAATCAGCAACTGCAAAACAGTGATCTGGCGATTGCCTATCACACCTTCCGCATCAAGGCGCTGGTCAACCTGCTGGATCAGGATATCAATCAGTATGTCCAGCTGGTGGTCGATTCCGCCGGTTCCCGGGCCGAGCGCACCCACCGGGAGCTGCAGACCAGCACCTTCACGATCCAGATATTTGCGCTGCTGGCCGTGGTGATCACCGCCCTGGCCGGGAATTACATTTATGACAACATGGGGGTGCTGGTGAGCGCCATCGCCGATGCCATGACCCGGCTGACCAAAGGGGAGCGGACGGTGCAGGTGCCGGCCCTGAACCGGCAGGATGAGCTGGGCGATCTGGCACGGGCGTTTAACGTATTTGCCAACAATGCGGCGTCACTGGCGCGGGTGACCCGGCTGTTCAAAGAGAAGAGCATTCAGCTGGAAACCACCTTCCTCTCGATCCGTGACGGGTTTGCGCTGTTTGATGCCAGCGGCGCCCTGGTCGTGTCCAACCCGCAGTATGCCTCCCTGCTGCAACTTGATCAGATCATGCCCGGCAGTCATTTCCGCGAGGTCTTGCAGCGGCTGCAGCAAAGCGGTGCCCAGCGCAGTGACGGTAAACCGCTGTCGCCGGATCATTTATGGCGCGCCGAAGACAATGTGCTGACACTCGAGCTGCAACTGGGTGGGGAACGGTATGTGGAACTGCGTCTCAACCGGCTGGCGAACATGAGTGTGGCGAGCATGGTGCTGGATCGCACCGACCGCAAGACGCTGGAGGCCGAGCTGATCCACAGTCAGAAGATGAAGGCCGTCGGCCATCTGACCGGCGGGATTGCGCATGACTTTAATAACCTGCTGGCGGTGGTTTTGGGCAATCTGGAGTTATTGCAGACCGATGAGCTGGAAGATCGTACCCGACAGCGTATTGAGCGCGCCTATAAAGCGGCAGAGCGGGGAGCCCAGTTGACGCAGCGGTTACTGGCGTTTTCCCGCAAGCAGGCGTTACGGCCGCGGGCGATTGATCTGGCGGAGCTGGTCACCAGCCTGCGCGAGCTGATGGAACACTCGCTGCCGGCGACACTGCGGCTGGAACTGGATATTCAGCCCGGTTTGCGTCCGGCGTGGATGGATGCCAACCAGCTGGAAAACAGTCTGCTCAATCTGGTGGTCAATGCCCGTGACGCGATGGAGGGCCGCAGTGGCGCGATCCGGTTACGTCTGTTTAATCAGCATGTCCAGCGGACCAGTGGCCGTGAACAGGATATGGTGACCATTGAGGTGATCGATCAGGGTTGCGGTATGACACCGGAAGTCCTGCAGCGGGTGTTTGAGCCGTTTTTCACCACCAAGGCCGCCGGCAAGGGCAGCGGCCTCGGCTTGTCGATGGTCTATGGTTTCGTCCGTCAGTCGGGCGGACGGGTTCAGATCGACACGGAGCCCCAGCATGGTACCTGCGTGCGGTTGCAGTTACCCTGCGCCGAAGCGGAGCCGGTCGCGTTGCCGGCCACGTCGGAATCGGCCCCGGTCTGGGCCGACGATGACATGCCGCTGGTGGTGGTGCTGGAAGATCAGGCGGATGTGCGGCAGACGCTGTGTGAATACCTGCACAGCATGGGCTGTCTGACCATGGATACCGACTGCGGCGAACAGGCGCTGTCCTGGGTCCGGTCTATTCCGGAAGTGCAGTTACTGATCAGTGATATCGTGCTGCCGGGGCAGGCCAGTGGCATTGCCGTGGCTGAGCAGGCACAACAATTGAGACCGTCACTGAAATTGTTACTGGTCAGCGGACATGATTTCAGTGAACAGGCCGTGTCACACAGCTGGCCATTGTTGACTAAACCATACACTCGCGGTGATTTGATCAACCAGTTAACCCGGCTCTGGCAGAAAAAAACGACCTGAAATTGATTTCAGCAGGTATTTTTCAAGTTTTTTCTTTCTGAGTCCTGTTATAGAGATTGTTTGCTGCGCATAAATCGGAGAAGATAGCGCCGTGGATCAGTACTGGACTTTTTAGTGCAAAATGCAAAAAAATATCCGTGAGTATTGATTCGTATGGCCGCTTTTGTGTCATACTATTTAGGCTTGAAGCCATCCTAATAAAGTCAAAGGAGTTATCATGAACAAGTATCAAGTACTGCTGGGCACCATCGCTCTGAGCTCAACCCTGCTGGTTGGTTGTGCAAACACCTCTAAAATCGAATCTGACGTTCAGACCCTGACTGGTAAAGTTGACCAGCTGGCTACTGAAATCGGTTCTCTGAAAGACGGTCAGGGCAAACTGGCTGCTGACGTTGCTGACGCTAAAGCAGAAGCTGCTCGCGCTAACGCACGTCTGGACAACCTGGCTACTTCTTACAAGAAATAATTATTTCTTTAAGAATAATCCTCTTGATGTGGCACCGTTTATCGGTGCCTCATCATTTTCCGGCGTCTGAAAATTTCCCTCTGCTCTGCCATCTGTACACTTCCTCTGTGCCTTCTGTCTGATAATGTGTTTCTGCGTTCTGCGTTCTGCGTTCTGCGTTCTGCGTTCTGCGTTCTGCGTTCTGCGTTCTGCGTTCTGCATGGATAAAAAAACCCCGCCGCAGCGAGGTCTTGTCTTTTTATAACACGCAGCGTAGCGCTTACGGATTGATCTGGGTTGGCATACCGGAGCGATCTTCCAGCGCCTGTTTTACCACCTGGGAATCGGTATCCGCTTTGGCAATGAAACGGCTGACGGCCGGCGACAGAGTCAGGGTTGACGGTGCCGGGGAGTTCAGTTCTTCAAAAGTGCGAGACAGTGGCTGATGTACTTCGATGTAACGGCGACCATCCGGCTCATGGGTCACTTTCACCGGCTGATTCACAAACTGCACGCGGGTACCGACAGGCACTGAGTTGAACAGATGCTCGATATCCTCATTACGCAGACGCACACAGCCGTGGCTCACACGCAGACCGATACCGAATGGTGCGTTCGTGCCGTGGATGGCATACAGGTTGCCGATATACAGTGCGAACAGCCCCATCGGGTTATCCGGACCGGCAGGCCATACGGCAGGTAACGGCTCACCTTTTTCCGCATATTCACGACGTACCTTGGCGGTCGGGGTCCAGGTCGGGTTAGCTTTTTTGCGCTGTACCGAGGTGACCCAGTTTTCCGGTGTGTCGGTGCCCAGTTGGCCGATACCGATCGGCAGGACTTCCACGGTGTTTTTGCCTTTCGGGTAGTAATACAGACGCATTTCCGCCACGTTGATCACGATGCCCTGACGTGGGGTATCCGGCAGGATCAGCTGGTGCGGGACGATTAGCGTGCTGCCCGGATGCGGTAAATACGGGTCAACACCCGGATTGGCTTCCATCATGCCGCTCAGGCCGATCTGATATTTGGCCGCGATTGCTTCTAATGGTTGCTTGCTGTCTGCCGGTACCACATATTCCACGTTCTGACCGATGAGGCGGCTGTTGGCTTCTGGCAGCTCGTATTCAATAGCTGATGCGGACAGGCTGGTCAGCATCAGACCACACAGCAGAGCTGGCATGGCGTTGCGCATGATGTTCATAGAGATCCTGTAGTTATTTCTTTATCAAAACTGATTGGGTTAGTACTTTTCTGTTGGTCTTTTTTGATGCTCAGTCTATTGGCCGGAATCTGATCCCAACCAAGGTGCGCATTTTGCCCTGTCTGTGCAATATTTCAACTTTATGATACCGATCACGGCAAAATGAGACTCTATCTTCATCTTTCATGGTTAAAAAATCGTTTTTTCCGAAGATTATGTCGCAGCGGATAGTGATGCGGTGTCGCTTTCCTCTATTATCGAAGGATTAGTACGGATACAGGTCACCGCCATGTTCAGGGTTTATCATTCCAATCAGCTGGATGTGCTTAAAAGTCTGTTAGCGCATCTGATTCAGAGGTCGCCACTGCAACCGGTACTGGCGGCGGAAACCATTCTGGTACAAAGTCCCGGCATGGCGCAGTGGCTGAAGCAGGCGCTGGCGCAGGAGATGGGGATTGCGGCCAATATCGTCTTCCCGCTGCCGTCGAGCTTTATCTGGCAGATGTTTCATCAGGTCCTGCCGGAGGTGCCGCAGGAAAATCCCTACACCAAGCCGGCGATGCTGTGGCGGCTGATGCAGTTGCTGCCGCAGTGTCTGGATGATGCGTTGTTTGCATCGCTGAGCGGCTATCTGGCGGAGGATCCCGATGGCCGCCGTTGTTATCAGCTGGCCGGTCGTATCGCCGACCTGTTCGACCAGTATCTAGTGTACCGTCCGGACTGGATTGTGGACTGGGAGCGCGGTGGTGCGCTCGGCGCGGAGGCGCAGCCGTGGCAGCCAGTGTTATGGCGCCAGCTGGTGGCGCTGACCGAACGGCAGGCCAGCCATCTGCATCGTGTCAATTTGTTCAGCCGTTTTATTGAAACCCTGCAACAGGGGCGGCCGGGGGCCTCGTTGCCGGAGCGCCTGTTTGTGTTCGGTATCTCTTCCTTACCGCCGCATTATCTCGAAGCGCTGGTCGCGCTTGGCGCGCATTGCGATGTTCATCTGTTCCTGACCAATCCGTGCCAGTATTACTGGGGCGATGTCCAGGAAGAACATCAGGTGAACCGCCGTATTCTCGACAAGCTGCTGGCGCAGCGGCGGGCACATTGGCAGGCCGAACATCAGCAGACCCCGTTACTGCCGGAAAGCGACTGGCAGCGGCTGTTTAATGCCGAAGGAGAACAGCAAGGCAATCCGTTGCTGGTGTCGATGGGTAAGCAGGGGCGCGACTATCTGGCGCTGATTGCCGAGATTGACGCGGCGGAAATCGAAGCCTTTGCCCCGTTGCCGGAAGATAACCTGCTGCATCGGATCCAGCAGGATTTACTGGAGCTGCGTGATGGGACCAATCCCGACGCACGGCCGAAGCGGACGGTCGATTTGCATGATCGCTCACTGGCTATCCATGGCTGTCACAGTCCGCTGCGGGAAGTGGAAGTGCTGCATGATCAACTGCTACAGCGCTTTGCGGATGACCCGACGCTATCGCCGAAAGATGTGGTGGTGATGGTGTCTGACATCAACCAGTACGGCCCGTATATTCAGGCGGTCTTCGGCAGTCTCGGAGAAGAGCGGTTTATTCCCTACTCGATTTCGGATCGCGCGGCAACGCAGGAGAGCCCGCTGCTGCAGAGCTTCCTGACGCTGCTGGCGTTACCGGATCTGCGCTGTACGGCGACGGAACTGCTGGAGTTGCTGGCGGTGCCGGCGTTGCTGCGCCAGTTCGGACTGGAAGAGGCGGATCTGACCACCTTGCGCCGCTGGTCGCAGGAATCCGGCATTCGCTGGGGGTTGGCGGCAGAGGACGGCGTGCATTTTGACGTGCCTCCGCGCGAGCGGCATACCTGGTCATTCGGGCTGGAACGGATGCTGCTGGGGTATGCTTCCGGCAGCGAACAGCTGTTTGGCGGCGTGGCACCCTATACGGCCGTGGAGGGGCAAAGCGCCGTCAAACTCGGTCAGCTGGCGCGGTTTATTCATGACATCATCGAGCTGAGAGATGAACTGGCCGGGTCGGCCACCATTGTCGGCTGGCAGGAAAGGGTGGAGCGGATCTTACTCAATTTTTATCTGCCGGAAGATCAGCTCAGCGACGAGGATGCCCAGGCGCTGCAACTCATCCGTACCACGATGCAGCAGTGGCAGGCGCGTCTCACCGCGATGCCGTTTACCGACACTCTGCCGCTGACGGTGTTCCATGATCACCTGCAGGGAGAGCTCAATGCTGTACGGGGCGGGCAGCAATTCCTCGCTGGCCGCGTCAATTTCTGTACGCTGATGCCGATGCGGGCCATTCCGTTCCGGCTGGTCTGTCTGCTGGGCATGAATGATGGGCTCTATCCGCGCAGTCAGCCACCACTCGGCTTCGATTTGATGGTCAATCAGGCGCGCAAGGGTGATCGTTCCCGTCGTGAAGATGACCGTTATCTGTTTCTGGAGGCGCTGCTGGCGGCCCAGCAACAACTCTATATTTCCTATGTCTCGCACAGCGCGGTGGACAACCGCAGCCGGATGCCGTCGGTCCTGGTGACCGAATTGCTGGAGTATTGCCAGCGCAGTTTCTGTCTGGAAAGCGATAGCGGCCTGGCGGAAACCGATCAGGAAGAGAACCTGCTGGGCGCCCTGCTGACCGAACATCCGCTGGTGGCCTACGACGCCCGTTATTATGAGCCGCAGGCGATGCAACCTGCCGCGCGTTATTTCAGTTACGCCCGGGAGTGGTTGCCGGCGCTGCAGAGCACCACCAGCGGAGACGTGACCTTCCTTGATCAGAAACTGCCGCTGCCGGAAGAGCTGGATGCGCAGCACATCGCGCAAATCGAGCTGGCCGACTGGCTGCGTTTCTTTCGCAATCCGGTAGCCGGCTTTTTCCGCCGTCGGCTACGCGTACAGTTTCTGGAACGGGAGACAGCGCTGGCCGATGAAGAGCCGTTCTGGGTCAACAAGCTGGATCAGTATCAGTTGCGGACCCGGTTGTTGCAGTATCAGCGTGCCCGGGTGCCGGAGGCGTTCTGGCGCTCCCGTCTGCTGGCAGAGGGGGTGTTACCCGATGGCGCGTTCGGTGAGCTGGCCTTGCAACAGGACGCTGCAAATCTCGCGGAACTGGTGACGGCGCTGGCCGGCTGGCCGCCGGAACAGGCGGAGCGACCCACCTTCCATATGGATTTTGGCCGTTGGCAGCTGCTGGGTTCGGTCGGCGATGTCTATCGCGGGCAGCTGGTCCGTTACCGGGTCAGTGCGCTGAAAGCCCGCTGGCTGGTGCCGGTCTGGCTGGAACATCTGGCGCTGTCGGCTGCGGGCCTGCTGTCGTTGCCAACCCGGCTGTTCACGCTGGAAAAGGATCAGTTACAGCAGTATCAGCTGGCGGTCGTACCGGTGGCACTTGCGCGAGAGACGCTGCAAGCCTGGTGGCAGGCGTTCCGTGATGGCCTGCAGGCTCCACTCTGCCTGCCGCTGGATACGGCCTGGACCTGGCTGGAAAAATCGGATGTGGCCGATGAGGGGGACTGGGTGTGCGGCGCGGATGCGGTTTTGCAGAAAGCCCGGGAAGCGGCGGAGAAAATCTATGCTGGCAATGGCGACTACCAGCGGGGTGAGGGGGAGGATATCTACTTTGGCCGGGTCTTCCCGACCCTTGACGATGCCGCCTGGGAGCAACTGGAAAGCACAGCCCGCCGTCTGCTGGTACCGCTGTATAACCACTGTGAGGAGATTCAGGCATGAATACGCCGTTAGATATTCTTACCTTCCCGCTCAGTGGCTTGCGGCTGATTGAAGCCAGCGCCGGGACCGGCAAAACCTACACCATTGCCGGTTTATATCTGCGCCTGCTGCTCGGACACGGGACGGCGGAAAGCGGCTTTGGCGCACCCTTGCCGGTGGACCGGATCCTGGTGGTGACCTTTACCGAAGCGGCGACGGCCGAGTTGCGGGAACGTATTCTCAAGGCCATCCGCCAGTTGCGTCGCGCCATCGAGACGGGTGAAACCAGGGATAAACTGCATCGGGCGCTGATGGAAAGCTGTGCCGATCATCGTGACCTGGCACTGAAACAGCTGTTAACAGCCGAGCGGCAGATCGATGAAGCGGCGATCTTTACCATTCACGGTTTCTGCCAGCGGATGCTGACACAAAATGCGTTCGAATCCGGCTCATTGTTTGATAACGAGTTTCTGACCGAAGAACAGCAACTCCGGGCGCAGACCGTCGCTGACTTCTGGCGCCAGATCACCTGGCAGGCGGAAGTAACGCTGGCCGAGGGTTTGCTGAAACACTGGAAGGGGCCGGCGGATTTATTGCGTGACCTCAGTGCCCAGCTTGCGCTACCGGACATCACCTGTCGCGTCCGTACCACAGAAACACTGGCAGAGCGTCATCAGGCGATTGTGCAGCGCCTGGACGGATTACGCCGTACCTGGTTGCAGACCGATCTGGCGGCGCTGCAAGCGCTGATTGCGGATTCTGACCTGAAAAAACAGAGTTACCGCCAGGATTATGTGGCGAAATGGGTTGAGACCATTACCGCCTGGGCCAGTACGCCACAACAGGGGTATGCCTTTCCGGAAAAAGAGCTCCAGCGTTTTTCGACTGCTGACATGGCGGAGAAGAGCAAATCCGGTACAGCGCCGTCGCACCCCCTGTTCCGGCTGATTGATACGTTGCTGGCCGAACCCGGCGATATTGATGACATCGTGCTGGCCCAGGCGCTGACCGCAATCCGTGAGCGGTTGCAGAAGCAAAAACAGCGCAAACAGCAACTCTCGTTCGATGACCTGCTGGCGAATCTGGCGCGGGCGCTGAAAAGTGAGCGCGGGCAGGCGCTGGCCGAGCAGATCCGCGAGCTCTATCCGGTCGCGATGATCGATGAGTTTCAGGATACCGATCCGCTACAGTATCAGATTTTCGCGACGCTCTATGAGCGCAATCCCGAGTGCGGCTTCTACATGATCGGTGATCCGAAACAGGCGATCTATGCCTTCCGTGGTGCCGACATTTTTACCTACATGCATGCCAAGCAGCAGGTGAAAGCGCATTACACCCTGCAAACGAATTTCCGCTCGACCACTGAACTGGTCGCCGGTGTGAACGCACTGTTTGCACAATCGGCGGCCCCTTTTATCTATCAGCACAGTATTCCGTTTGAAGCGGTGCACGCTAATGGTAAGGACGAGGGGTTTGTGTTGCTGCAACGGCCGCAACCCGCCTTGCAATGCTGTTTCCCGCTGGCTGGGCAGGGACCGGTAATCGGCGGCGAATATCAGACCACGATGGCGAAAGCTGCCGCCGCGCAGATCCACCAGTGGCTGACCTGTGCCCAGTCGCAACAGGCGACGCTGGACGGCAAGGTGGTGCGGCCGAATGACATTGCGGTGCTGGTCCGTAGCGGCTATGAGGCGCGCCTGATGCAGCAGGCACTGTCGGCGTGTGGCATTGCCAGTGTCTATCTCTCCAACCGGGAATCGGTGTTTGCGCAGCCGGTAGCGCAGGATATTGCCCGGCTGATGGAAGCCTGCCTCAATCTGCAGGATGACATGCTGATACGCTCGGCGATGGCAACCACTCTGATGGGCTGGACGGTGTCACAACTGGCGCAGCTCAATGATGATGAAACGCTGTGGGAAGACACCGTCGAGCGCATGCGCATAGCGGCCGGGATCTGGCAGCAGCGCGGTATTCTGCCGATGTTGCGCCAGTGGCTGTTCTGGTATCAGATCCCGGAGCGGTTGCTGAATCAGACCCAGGGCGAACGCATGCTGACTGATGTGCTCCATATCGGCGAATTGCTGCAGACGGCTGCGAATACGTTGAATGGCGAACACGCGCTGCTGCGCTGGTTGCTGGGTCGGTGCGAATCCCCGAACGGTGATACCGACGAACAGCAGTTGCGACTGGATTCCGAACGGCAGCGCGTCCAGATTGTCACCATCCACAAATCGAAAGGCCTGCAGTACGGGCTGGTGCTGCTGCCGTTTATCTGTGCCTATCGCGCCAATGCCATCGCGCGTTATCACACGGACGATCAGGGCGTGGTGTGGGATCTGTCCGAACAGGATGAGTCGTGGGAGCGCGCCGCCGAAGAACGGCTGGCAGAGGATTTGCGGCTGCTCTACGTCGCCCTGACGCGCGGTATCTATGTCACCTGGCTGGGGCTGGCCGATCTGAAAATAGCGAAAAAAGGCAAGGATGACCGGCCGGCGGCGCTGGATTACCTGTTTGCCGATGACACGGCGACACCACTGACATCGCGGCTGCAGCGCTGGATCCATCAGCACAACCGGCTGGATGAGGTTTGTGAGGTCGATTCGCTGCCGTATCCGGAAGTCCGCTATCAGCCGCTGGCAGAGAATACGCCGGTATTGCAGGCGCGCCGCTTCACCGGCACGATTGAACGCAACTGGCGCGTCACGTCCTACTCGGCACTCACGGTGCAGCATGCGACCGCACCGCACAATTCGTCGGCAAAGAATTCGTCGGAAGAGGGTCCGGCAATAGAGAGTCCGGTAATCGAGAGTCTGCCGGCAGCGTCTGCGGACACGGCAGAACCGGGTATCGTCACACCGGCTGAACCCACTGCGCCGGTGTACGACGTCTACCATTTCCCGAAAGGCGCGCGCGCCGGGACCTTCCTGCACAGTCTGCTGGAAGATCTGGATTTTCGCAGTGATGCCGACACGCGCCGCCAGTGGATTGAACAACATCTGCAGGGCGTGCAGCTGTGTCGCGACTGGCAGGCGGAACACTGGTTCCCGACGCTGGAAGGCTGGCTCACCCAGATGCTGCACAGCGAGCTGTTCCCGGGATTATCGCTGGCGATGCTGGCACCGTCGCAGTGCCTGAGCGAGATGGAATTTTTCCTGCCGTTGTCGACCATGTCGGCCGGGGCGCTGAACCGGTGTCTGGTGGCGGGGGATCCGCTCTCTGCCCGTGCCGCCCCGCTGAGTTTCCAGGAGGTGCAGGGCATGCTGAAGGGCTTTATCGATCTGGTGTTTGAACAGGATGGCCGTTTCTACGTGGTGGACTACAAATCAAACTACCTCGGCGATCAGCCGCAGGCCTATACCCGGGAGGCGATGGCAGAAGCGATGATTGAACACCGTTATGACGTGCAGTATCAGCTCTATACGCTAGCGCTGCACCGCTATCTGAAAACCCGCATCCCCGGGTATGACTATGACCGGCAGTTCGGTGGCGTGTGTTATCTCTTCCTGCGTGGAATGACGGGCGAAACCGGCAGTGGCGTCTACGCGACCAAACCGGAGAGGGCGCATATCGAACGGCTGGATCGCCTGTTTGCCGGTGAGGAGGTGACGGTATGAGCGAGCTGTTATTTCGCCAGCTGTTTCCGGTGCTTCGGGAACAGCGCTTGCTGCGTGATATTGATATCGAACTGGCCCGTAGCTGCGCCCGGTTCGAGCCGGATGCGATGATGCTGCTGGCGGTCGCGCTGGTCAGCAACGAACTGGGACGGGGACATGTCTGTCTGGCGTTATCACACTGGCCGGAACGGCTGACACAGTGGCTGGCACTGGTACCCGAATTGGCGCCGGCACTGGCCTCTTTGCTGCCGCGAGAGGTGGCTGCGCACCCGGAGCCGGTGCTGTCAGCCCGGTTTGCGGACAGTGCGCTGGTGTACCCGGTGACCTCTCCGGCCGAATTACCGGCACATGGCCGGCCATTCACCCTCTTTGCCGGACGGCTTTATCTCAGTCGCTATTATGCCTTTGAGCAGTTTGTGGCCGGCTGGCTGCAGCAGGCGGCGGTTACGGACGAGACGACCGCGGCGGCGGGGTTGTCACAGCAACTGGTAAAGCTGTTTGCTCCCCAAACCGAAACCGACTGGCAGGCGATTGCGGTGGCGACGGCCGCAAGGGGTCGCTTCACCCTGATCTCCGGCGGCCCCGGTACCGGCAAAACAACGACCGTAACCAAGCTGCTGGCGCTGCTGGTGGCGCAGAGTGAACAGCCGCTGCTGATCCGGTTGGCGGCGCCGACCGGGAAGGCCGCGGCACGGCTGACCGAGTCGATCAGCAAGGCCCGGCAGTCCCTGGCCGCGACCATGCCGGCCGCATGGCTGGCGGGTATTCCGACCGAAGCGAGTACGCTCCACCGCTTGCTGGGGGTGATCCCGGGGCAACCGGAATTTCGTCACCGCGCCGAGAATCCGTTGCCGCTGGAGGTGCTGGTGGTCGATGAAGCCTCGATGATCGATTTGCCGATGATGGCGCGGCTGCTGGCAGCGTTACCTCCCCGGGCGAAACTGATCCTGCTGGGGGATAAAGACCAGCTGGCGTCGGTAGAGGCGGGGGCAGTGCTGGGTGATATCTGTCAGTTTGTGACGCAGGGGATCAGTGCGACGCAGGCCGGGCGGTTACAGCAAGACACGGGTTATGCGCTGCAGGCGTATGTGCAGACTGCAGGCCATCCATTACGCGACCGGCTCTGTCTGCTGCGCAAAAGTTACCGTTTTGATGCCCGCTCCGGGATCGGTCAGCTGGCTGCAGCCGTCAATCAGGGCAATGCGGCAGCGGTACAGGCGATATGGTCACAGGATTTTTCCGATATCCGGCTGCATAGCGATGAACAGCGTCTGGCCCATGCGGTGGCACTGGCTGCCCACGGCTATCAGCGCTATCTCGCTCATCTGCATCAGCCGATGGACGCCACGCGGGCGGTCTCGCTCCTGGCTGATTTCAACGATCTCCGCGTGCTGTGTGCGGTGCACGATGGCCCGTGGGGGATCAACAGCATGAACGAAGCGATCGCGCAGCGGCTGCATCAGCAGGGGGATCTGGTCCGCGAAGGCGACTGGTATGCCGGACGGCCGGTGATGATCACCGAGAATGACTACGGCCTCGGCCTGTATAACGGTGATATCGGCGTGGCGGCCAGTGACGGCGAGCGGTTGCGGGTCTGGTTCCAGTTGCCGGATGGCCATATTCACGGTTTCCTGCCAAGCCGCCTGCCGGCCCACGATACCGCCTGGGCGATGACGGTGCATAAATCGCAGGGCTCGGAGTTCAGTCATACCCTGCTGTTGCTACCGCCGGAGATGAATCCGCTGCTGACCCGCGAGCTGCTCTATACCGGCATCACTCGGGCGCGGCAGCGGCTGGATCTGTTTGCCACGCCGGACGTGCTGACGCGGATGGCCGGCAAAGCGACGGAACGCTACAGCGGGCTGGTCACCATGCTGGAGACAATGCAGCGATTGCATGACGCAGAATAACGACGCTGAACGGAATGTCGGATATCCTTATTTCAGGAATGTTGACATTCTGAACGGTTCAAATAAGATGTATGGACATTTAGACGTCCAAACATCTGTTTGCGATGACGCGGGAAGCGGAGCCTTCCGTCCAACAGGCCGAAAGGCAGGCAAGGAGTAATCATGAGTTTTGATAGCGCACGTCAGGTAGAAGCCCTGAACCAGAATCTGGCCGAGTTGAGCGGCGACATTAACGTATCGTTCGAGTTTTTCCCGCCAACCACCGAGAGCATGGAACAGACGCTGTGGAACTCTATTGAACGCCTGAGCAAACTGCAGCCCAAGTTTGTTTCGGTCACTTACGGCGCCAACTCCGGTACCCGTGACCGCACCCACAGCATCATCAAGGACATCAAGGAACGCACCGGTCTGGTAGCGGCGCCGCATCTGACCTGTGTGGATGCCACGCCGGATGAACTGCGTGCCATCGCGAAGGACTACTGGGACAACGGCATCCGCAACATCGTGGCACTGCGTGGCGATCTGCCACCGGGCGCGGACAAACCGGCGATGTACGCCGATGGTCTGGTGTCACTGCTGAAGAGCGTGGCGGATTTCGACATCTCCGTGGCGGCCTATCCGGAAGTGCATCCGGAAGCGAAAAGCGCCCAGGCGGATCTGCTGCACCTGAAGCGTAAAATCGACAACGGTGCGAACCGGGCGATCACCCAGTTCTTCTTCGACGTGGAGAGCTACCTGCGTTTCCGTGACCGCTGCGCCGCGATTGGCATCGAAGCGGAAATCGTGCCGGGCATTCTGCCGGTTTCGAACTACAAGACACTGGTCAAATTCGCCGGTTTCACCAATGTGAAGATCCCGCAGTGGCTGCATCAGCGTTTCGAAGGTATTGCCGATGACGATCAGACCACCCGTAATCTGGTCGGCGCGAGCGTGGCGATCGATATGGTGCGCGTGTTGTCCCGCGAAGGGGTGAAGGATTTCCACTTCTACACGCTGAACCGCTCTGAACTGACTTACGCCATCTGTCATACCCTGGGGGTACGTCCGAAAGCGTAATACCGCAGTGACAAAAAAGGCGCCATACCTTGTCGTATCGCGCCTTTTTTAATGCCCGCCGGATGGCGGGCCGGGCTGACCGCGCCGGTTATGCGTTGTCGGCTTCTTCCAGCACTTTACGCAGACGACGCAACCCTTCCACGATCTTCTCCGGTTCGGTGTGACTGAAGTTCAGGCGGATATAGCCGTGCGGCGGATTCTCTTCGGCAAAGAAGGCTTCACCCGGCATGAAGGCAACGCCGGCCTCCAGACCGCGTTTCAGCAACGGGCGGGTATCCACGGTTTTCTTCAGCTTCAGCCAGAAGAACAGACCACCGGACGGCACCTGCCATTCGGCCAGATCCGCGAACTCACTCTCCAGCGCCGCGGCAAACGCATCACGACGCACCCGGTAAAACTCGCGCAGCCGCTCCAGACGCTGTGGTTTATCCGCCGAGTTCATGTATTCCAGTGCCAGCCACTGTCCCGGACGGTTGGTATGCAGATCCGAAGCCTGCTTCAGGCGTACCAGATGGGTGATCAGATCGGGATGCGCAATCAGATAACCGATACGCAGGCCGGGGATCAGTACCTTGGAGAAGGAGCCGAAATAGATCCACGGCGCTTTCTGCATGAAAGAACAGATTGGCGGTTTTTCCAGATGGTCGTAGTCCAGTTCGCAATAAGGCTCGTCTTCAATCAGCGGCAGATTGTATTGATCCAGCAGGCTGGCCACGGCCTGACGGGAGGCAACGTCATAACAGGTACCTGACGGATTCTGGAAACTCGGGATCAGATAGGTAAAACGCGGTTTGTAATCGCGGATCTGATGTTCAAAATTGGAAATATCCGGGCCCTTGCTGTCCAGTTTGACGCCACGGCAATTCGCCTGAAACAGATTGAAGCACTGCAGGGCGGCCAGATAGGTCGGTGACTCGACCAGCACATTGCTTTCCGGGTCGATAAACAGTTTGGAAACCAAATCCAACCCTTGCTGGGAGCCGGACAGGATCAGTACCTGGTTGGCATCACAAGCGATCCCTTTTTTCCGGGCTTCTGCCGCAATTGCTTCACGCAGCTCCGGCTCACCTTCACTCATGCCGTATTGTCTGACTTTATTCGGCAACACCGACCAGTCCACATCCGGAAAACTGCCTTCGGCCGGCAGGCCACCGGCGAAAGAGATCACGTCCGGTTTCTGGGCACTGGCCAGGATTTCCCTGATGATTGAGGATGTTAGGTGTTGAATACGCTGAGCGAACATGCGACCTCCTGTCATGCCGGCATGAGTTTGTTTAATTGCTATTTCGGATGCATGACGATAAATTTTACGACATTACCGGTAAATACGTCAGCAAGGTTGACCTATCTTGCCAGCACACTAAGTTAAGTCAATATGGTTGACCCAAATAATCAGCAGTCGCTCAACGAAGCGTTAGAGTTGTTCCATTTCGCCTTCCGGGCCTTCACGACCGGTCCGGATACCATTCTGGCCGAGCAGGGCTTGCAGCGGGTGCATCACCGTATTCTCTATTTTGTCGGGCGCAATCCGGCGATCAGTGTCAACGCGCTGCTGAAAATTCTCGGTGTTAGCAAGCAGGCGCTGAATGGGCCGTTACGGGTGCTGAAAGACCTGCAGCTGATCACGTCCACCGCGGATGCCAGTGACAAGCGCGTCAAACGACTGATGCTCAGTCCGCAGGGGCGAGAGCTGGAGAATCGTCTGTCGCAAAGTCAGCGGGAACTGATGACGGCCGTGTTCAATGACGTGGGCGAGGATGCAGAACTGCACTGGCGGGCGATCATGATGAAGCTGGCCCAGACGCAGTTTGCCGGTTTGCTGCAGCCGGACAGCCCCATGCTGCAGACGGCGGAAGAGGAATAGACGCTGCCGGGAACAACATTCCCGGCAGGATGGATGCAAGTTACGCTTTCGGTGCCGAACGCGGTTGCGCCGGACGGCCCGTTGCCGGATTCGGTTTGCGTTTCTGCTGGCCGTTTCTGGCGGTGCCGGCACGCGGAGATGACATTTTGGCTCCTTCCGGTGCTTTCTTCGGCTGATGCGGCCGTGGCTGACCGGTGTGCACCGACAGCACCTTGCGTTTTTCGTGTGACTGCTCGCCATGCGCCGCCTGCTGGCGCGGTTCCCGTTCTGTCTGTGGTTGCTCTGCCTTGATCTTCGGCTTTTTCGGTTTCTTCGGTGCCTTGCTGATCTGGGCTTCGGTGGTCATCGCCACCGGATTCTGCGGGCGGAAGCCGTCAAACTCTTCCCGAGGCAGGATCTGCTTGATCAGTTTTTCCACATCCAGCAGCAACGGCTGTTCCTCGGCGCAGACCAGCGAAATCGCATGGCCTTCCATACCGGCACGACCGGTACGGCCGATGCGGTGCACATAATCTTCCGCGATATTCGGTAGTTCATAGTTCACCACCTGCGGCAACTGGGCGATATCGATACCGCGCGCGGCGATATCGGTCGCCACCAGCACCCGCACCGAACCATCTTTAAAGCCGGCCAGTGCACGGGTACGTGCGCCCTGACTCTTGTTGCCGTGGATCGCGGCCGCCTGAATCTCGGCTTTTTCCAGCTGTTGTACCAGCTTGTTGGCGCCGTGCTTGGTGCGGGTAAACACCAGTACCTGCTGCCAGTTGTTGCTCTTGATGAGATGGGTCAGCAGCGCCGGTTTGCGGCCTTTGTCCACCGGGCAGATGGTCTGCTTGATGGTCTCTGCCGTGGTGTTGCGCGGCGCCACATCGATCTGCAGCGGCTCGTTCAGCAGGCCCTGCGCCAGGGTGCGGATATCATCGGAGAAGGTGGCCGAGAACATCAGCGTCTGGCGCTGTTTCGGCAGCAGATCAATGATCTTGCGGATATCGCGGATAAAGCCCATATCCAGCATGCGATCCGCTTCATCCAGAATCAGTACTTCCAGCTGGCGGAAATGCAGCGCGTTCTGGTTATACAGATCGAGCAGACGACCCGGTGTCGCCACCAGTACGTCCGCGCCTTTGCGCATCGCCATCATCTGCGGGTTGATTTTCACACCGCCGAACACCACCACCGATTTCAGTGGCAGGTATTTACCGTAAGTGGTGACGCTGTCGGCAACCTGCGCCGCCAGTTCACGCGTCGGGGTCAGCACCAGCGCTCGGACCGCGTTGGCACGGGCCGGATGGCCATGGGATAAGCGGTGCAACAATGGCAGGGTGAAACCGGCGGTCTTCCCGGTACCGGTCTGCGCCGCCGCCATGACATCACTGCCAGACAGTACGGCAGGGATAGCTTGTTGCTGAATGGGGGAAGGCGTGTCGTAGCCTTTATCCTGAATCGCCCGCAGCAGCGGCTCGCTTAAACCCAGTTCGTTAAATGACATTAATAAAAAATTCCTGTTTTATATAAATATGAAAGTCGTCAAAGCCGGTGGTTTACAGTGATAAGGCATCACACCAGTTTGCGGACTTTCACCTTACGGCCCTTGATCTTGCCGTCCTGTAAATAGCTGTAAGCCTTGTTGGCGATACTGTGGTGCACCGCGACATAGGCATGCAGTTCGGCGATATTGATTTTGCCAATGTGCTGGCCGTTAAAACCGGCTTCTTTGGTCAGCGCACCGAGGATATCGCCGGGACGCACTTTGCTCTTGCGGCCGCCGTCGATGCACAGCGTCACCATGTCCGGTTTCATGTTGTCGGGGTTCTTTTTCAGCGCATCCAGATCGCCCCACACGGCGCGGCTCTGCTGGTAATCTTCCACCGCCACCACACGACTACCCTGAGTAGCGGTGGTCAGCGTCAGCGCCAGACCGGTTTGTCCGGCGCGGCCGGTACGACCGATACGGTGCACATGTACTTCCGGATCCGGCGTGATGTCGTAGTTCACTACCGCCTGCAGCTCTTTGATATCCAGCCCGCGAGCAGCCACGTCGGTTGCCACCAGCACCGAGCAGCTCTGGTTGGCAAAGCGTACTACCACCTGATCGCGTTCGCGCTGTTCCAGATCGCCGTGCAGTGCCAGTGCGCTGTAGCCTTTGGCTTTCAGCTGATCGGCGACCTGCTGCGTCTGCTGTTTCATGTTGCAGAAGATGACAGCGGAGCGTGGCTGGTAATGCTGCAGCAGTTTGATCAGCGCCGGGAACTTGGCTTCCTGATTCGGCAGCTCGAAGAAACGTTGTTCGATCTGATGCGCGCTGTGGGTGGATTCCACGCGTACACTCAATGGATCACGCTGGAATTCGGCACTCAGCTGCTGGATATCCTGCGGATAGGTGGCGGAGAACAGCAGGGTCTGGCGCTGGCGCGGACAGACCTTGGCAATGTCGCGCATCGCGTCGGCAAAGCCCATGTCAAGCATGCGGTCGGCTTCGTCCAGTACCCAGATTTTCAGGCTGTCGAGACTTAAGCTCTCTTTATCCAGATGCTTCTGCACACGGCCGGGGGTGCCGACCACGATATGCGCGCCCTGTTCCAGCGAACCGAACTGCGGATTGATCGGCATGCCGCCACACAGGGTCAGCACTTTGACGTTCGGAATGAGGCGCGCCAGACGGCGGATTTCACCGGCCACCTGATCGGCCAGCTCACGCGTCGGACAGAGCACCAGGCCCTGCACCGCCAGCGATTTCACATCCAGTCTCTGCAACAGGCCGAGGGCAAACGCCGCGGTTTTGCCGCTGCCGGTTTTCGCCTGGGCCAGCACATCTTTTCCAGCCAGCACGGCCGGTAAACTTTGTGCCTGGATCGGCGTCATTTCGCGGTATTCCAGCGATTGCAGATTGTCCAGCAGTGCTGGCTGTAATGAGAGTTGAGCAAATGCAGACGAGGCCGCAGTTGCAGCAGAATTTTGTTCAGACATAACTATCCTGAGTTAAACCAATAAAAAGACCGCCGGACAGGCGAAACGGGTGTCGGACGCAGGACATCGTCACCAAATGCGAACGAGTGTCGGGGAAATTTGTACCGGTTTCAGGCAGCCGTATCCTGAGAAACTCAGGCGGCAGGGAGAAAGGTGAAAACGTGCAAACAACGCATCAAACGGCGCGTAGCTTAAGGGAAGGCGCGCTGCTTTGCAAACCGGCAATGGCGTAACGGGATTTTATTTTCGTCAGCGAAAAATACCGCTACCATGTTTGGTTAATAATTTTCGTTTATGGTGATATCCGTAGCCGTTTGCGGCTGTTGCGCTCAGGGAGTGAACATGAAACAGAGTCAACGACATCAGGAAATACTGAACCTGCTGAATCAGCACGGATTTGTCTCCACCGAAGAGATGGTGGCGCATTTTGATGTCAGCCCGCAAACCATCCGCCGTGACCTGAATGAACTGGCGGAACAGGAAAAGATCGTCCGGCATCATGGCGGTGCGGCGCTGCCGAATTCCAGCACCAGCAATACCGCCTATACCACGCGGAAAGTGATGCAACTGGCGGAAAAAGAGCGCATTGCCGCTGCGGTGGCTGCGCGGATCCCGGATGGCGCCTCGTTGTTTATCGATATCGGTACCACCACCGAGGCCATTGCCCGGGCGCTGCTGAATCACAAGGATCTGCGGGTGGTGACCAACAACCTGAACGTGGCGATGATCCTGACCGAAAAGGATGACTTTAGGGTCATCATTGCCGGTGGCGAGATCCGTAACCGCGATGGCGGCATCATCGGTGAAGCCACGCGGGATTTTATCGGCCAGTTCCGCATGGATTTTGGCATCATCGGCATCTCCGGCATTGATATGACCGGCTCACTGCTCGATTTCGATTACCACGAGGTGCGGGTCGCGCAGTCGATTATTCAGCACTCCCGTCAGGTGTTTCTCGCGACCGATCACACCAAGTTCGGCCGTAATGCGATGGTGAATCTTGGCAATATCAGTCAGGTGGATGTGTTGTTTACCGATAAGCAGCCGCCGGAAGAGATCCAGCGCATCATGCAGCAGGGGCAGGTGGAGTGTTGTATCTGTTAAGGTAGCGGGGTGAATGGCGGGAGCAGTATCCACCCCGCCAACACGTCGTGAACCCATCCATGGGGACTCCGCCGCGCCATCCCTGGCGCGAAGGGTTGTCAGAATGGATACTGTCCCCACCTTGCATGATGCGGCCCGCGGTCTTAACAGACGATGAATCTACAGTGCTCAGGCCGCCGACGTTTCCGCTACTTTTGCGGCCTGTACGGTTTCCGGTTTGGCACTGCGCGCTGAAAGCCGTTGTGTGACATAGGCTTTCAGCTGTGCCTGGGCGGCGTCACTCAGCGTCAGACCGAGCTTGGTGCGTCGCCACAGAATATCCTCTGCGGTACAAGCCCATTCCTGTTCGATCAGGTAATCGACTTCCTCGCGGCAAAGTTCATGGCCAAAATTCACCGTCAGTTCTTTCGGTAGCCAGCTTTCGGCCAGACTGCCATAACAACTGGCGATGCGTTTGGCAGTAGCGCCATCCAGCCACGGCGCCAGTTTGCGGTAGCGCTGGGTCAGATGCAGCACATTGCCTTCGAAGTTGCCGCCCGGCAGCCGGGTGGTCGCGGTCCAGTCTTCCCGCATCTTTGGAAAATAAGGCGCTAGTTTATGACAGGCCGCCTGCGCCAGTTTGCGGTAGGTGGTCAGCTTGCCGCCGAACACGGATAACAGTGGTGCCTTGCCATGTTCATCGGCCAGCTCCAGGGTGTAATCCCGGGTCACGGCCTGCGGCGAGCTGGATTCATCATCACACAGCGGACGTACGCCGGAGTAGCTCCAGACCACATCGTTCGGGGTGATCTGATGGATGAAGTGCTTATTCACCACATCGCACAGATACTGTACCTCTTCATCATTGATGCGGACCGCGCGCAGATCGCCCTTGTATTCCAGATCGGTGGTGCCAATCAGCGAGAAGTGCTGCTGATACGGGATCACAAACACGATACGTTTATCTTCGTTTTGCAGTATATAGGCTTCTTCGCGCTCATGAATCCGCGGCACGATCATATGGCTGCCTTTCACCAGACGGATATTGCGCGGTGATTTCAGCTCCATCGCTTCATCGAACAGACGTTTTACCCACGGACCGGTCGCGTTTACCAACGCTTTGGCGGTCACACTGAATGTTTTGCCGTTGAGCTGGTCCTGCAGCGTCAGATGCCAGTGATCCTTCTCGCGCCGGGCTTTAATGCAGGCGGTACGGGTATCAATCCTCGCACCATGGTTGCGGGCCATCATGGCATTCAGCACCACCAGCCGGGCGTCATCCACCCAGGCATCGGAGTATTCGAACCCTTTCACCAGATGTGGCTGCACGCCGTCATTCGGTGAGAAACGGATACTGCTGCAACCTGGCAGGGTGACGCGTTTGGCCAGATGGTCGTAAAGGAACAAGCCGGCACGGATCATCCAGGCCGGGCGCAGATGCGGACGATGCGGCAAACGGAAACGCATCGGATGAGCGATATGCGGTGCCATACGCAGCAGTGTTTCACGTTCTGCCAGCGCTTCCTTCACCAGACGGAACTCATAATGTTCCAGATAGCGCAGTCCGCCGTGGATCAGTTTGCTGGACGCCGATGACGTGGCACTGGCCAGATCGTCCGCTTCGAACAGGGCCACAGACAGTCCGCGTCCGGCCGCATCGGCCGCAATGCCGGTGCCATTAATTCCACCACCAATGACAACCAGATCGTACTGTGGAATGGGGTTCATCATATGTTTACTCCATCGTCATCATGTTCGCATTAAAACATTTTAATGCTCGATATCGAAAATATAGATCAAATGCGAACGCTTGTGTGACGAAAATGTGATCAATAAATGAAATTCAATGCTGTAACGACAGCGCAGCGCGTCAGCAGGAAGGCCAGCCTCGGTTTCCGGCCTTCCGCCGCGGCTTAATCCGTCCAGTGTTGCGCCCGGGTAACCGCTTTTTGCCAGCCTGCGTAGAGCTGGTCGCGCTGTTCAGCCGGTAGTGACGGGGCAAATTCCCGATCCACACTGAATTTGTCGCTCAGTTCCGCCGTGCTCTTCCAGAAACCCACCGCCAGCCCAGCCAGGAATGCCGCGCCCAGGGCTGTGGTTTCGATCAGTTTTGGACGGATCACTTTGGTCCCCATGATGTCGGACTGGAATTGCATCAGGAAATCGTTGGCCACGGCGCCGCCGTCGACTTTCAGGCTGGCCAGACGGATGCCGGAGTCTTTCTGCATCGCATCCAGTACATCCCGGCTCTGATAGGCGATGGATTCCAGCGCGGCCCGAATGATGTGGTTGCGGTTTGCGCCCCGCGTCAGGCCGACAATGGCGCCGCGGGCATACGGATCCCAGTACGGCGCACCCAGACCGACAAACGCCGGCACTAGGTAGACACCGTTCGAATCTTTGACTTTGCCGGCAAAATAACCGGTATCGGTGGCATCATCGATCAGGCGCAGTTCATCGCGCAGCCACTGCACGGTAGCGCCGCCCATGAACACCGAACCTTCCAGCGCATAGTTCACGTTACCGGTCGGGCCGACGGCGATGGTAGTCAACAGGCCGCTTTCCGATTTCACCGGGGTTTCACCGGTATTCATCAGCAGGAAACAGCCGGTGCCGTAGGTGTTTTTCGCCATGCCTTTTTCAAAGCAGAGCTGGCCAAACAGGGCTGCCTGCTGGTCGCCGGCAATACCGGAGATCGGGATCTGCGCACCACCACCACGGGTGGTGTAGCCATAGACTTCAGAAGAAGGGCGAACCTGCGGCAGCATCGATTCCGGGATCCCCAGTTCCTGCAGGATATGGCCATCCCATTGCAGATCGCGGATGTTATACAGCATGGTGCGGGACGCATTGGTCGGATCGGTCACATGGACTTCGCCATTGGTCATTTTCCAGATCAGCCAGGTATCGACTGTGCCGAACAGCAGTTCACCACGTTCCGCTTTTTCCCGGGCACCCTCCACGTTATCCAGGATCCATTTCACCTTGGTGCCGGAGAAATAAGCGTCGAGCAGCAGACCGGTATTTTCGCGCACATAACTGTCCAGTCCGCGCGTTTTCAGCTCTTCACAGATGGCTGCGGTGCGACGGCACTGCCAGACAATCGCGTTATACACCGGCTTTCCGGTGGCCTTTTCCCAGACAATGGTGGTTTCACGCTGGTTGGTAATGCCAATCGCCGCGATCTGGTCATTATGGATACCGGATTTCGCCAGTGCTTCCGTCAGCGTTGACGACTGGGTTGCCCAGATCTCCATCGGGTCATGTTCCACCCAGCCCGGCTGCGGATAATGCTGAGTGAATTCGCGCTGCGAGACCGCCACAATACGGGCATCATGGTCAAAAATAATGGCGCGGGAAGAGGTGGTGCCCTGGTCGAGTGCGACGACGTAACGTTGCTGTGTCATGTTGTTCTCCTTATATTGACCGTGCTCAGAGTTGTGCGGTCGCTTTAACTTTGCTGGTATTGTCTTCTGCCTTCAGCACCCGGTTGGCCGGCAGGCAAGGTGCCAGTAACTTGACATACATGGCGGCACCAAGCTGTGCACCAAGTATCGGCCCGCCATTCTGCCCATCGTTCGTTCCTTGTTCGTCATCAGATGTAACATTGACTTTGCATACAACAAACAAATTATTAACAAATGTTCCCAAAAGAAACATATATTCTGGTTGAATGTTTGATCTCGCGCATAAAATGATGCGGATACGTTCATTTTAGTCGTGAAAAAAGAAATTGAATGGCGTTTTGTGAAAAACAAAGGGGAATATTCAGGATGGAAATGGGATGTTTTGTTCGTTTAGGTTCGGAATGTGCGCGTTATCGCGTGATCCATAACATCAGCGTAAAGAAACCCACCATCACCCCGGTACCGGCAATGATCCAGTAATAACCTTTGCGGCCCTGGGAAAACGGAATCTGGTTGTAGACCAGCCACAGCGTCCAGCCTAATGCGAGCAAAAAGGGTAACAGGAATAATCGCGCCATGACCGCTCTCTTGTTATGCTGCACATAATATTGATGGTAGTAGGGGATCGGCGATGGCTCAACTGCAAATCACCCGCTTTGGCGGGGTGGATGTATTACAACTGACGGAAAAGGAACTCCCGGCGCCGGCGGCAGATCAGGTCTTACTGGATGTGCTGTTTGCCAGCGTGAACCCGATTGATGCCAAAACCCGTGCCGGTTTAGGCTGGGCGGCGCAGAAATTCAAGGATGCGTTGCCATGGACGCCAGGTTTTGATGTGTGCGGTGTGGTACGTGCAGTTGGCTCCGCCGTGAGTGAATTCAGTGTCGGCCAGCGAGTCTGTGGCATGACCTCCGGCGGCGGCGCTTATGCCTCGGCGATGCTGGCACCGGCCGCAGAACTGTTGCCGGTACCGAAAAATATCACGCACGCGCAGGCAGCAGCCTTGCCGCTGGCCGGTCTGACCGCGCGTCAGGGGTTGTTCGAGTTTGGTCAGCTGCAGGCCGGTGAAACCGTGCTGATTTCTGCTGCCGCCGGTGGCGTCGGACACATTGCCGTGCAACTGGCTAAACAGGAGGGGGCCACAGTGATCGCCACGGCCTCCGAAACCAATCATGATTTTCTGTTAACACTGGGGGCCGATAAGGTCGTCGACTATCACGATACCGATGCGATGGCCGCCCTGACTGGTCAGATTGATCTTGTCTTTGATCTGGTCGGCTTTGACAGCGGATTAACCGCGCTCTCCTTGCTGAACGCGGGCGGCCGCCAGGTGACCGTACCGACCATCGCCGTGCCGGCCATTAAAGCCGTCGCGGATACCCAGGGTAAAACGGTTTCCGGTATGCTGGTGCATCAGGATCCGGACGGTCTGGCCGCGCTGCTGGCATTGTGCGCCGCCAGTAAACTGCAGGTGCATGTCAACCGGATTTATCCGTTAGCCGAGGGCGCCAAAGCGCATCAGGCGATTGAAAGTGGACGTACCCGCGGCAAGCTGTTGCTCGATCCGCGCGGACAGGAGCTGTAAATGTTTGATATTAATGCCTATCAGAAATATGCCGCCTGGATTTTCGATCTCGACGGCACGATTTCCAACTCGCTGCAGGCACACGATCTGGCGTGGGAACATGCGCTGACACAGTTTGCGATCCCCTATACCGGGGAGCGAATGACACAACTGGGCGGCGTTCCGATCCCCAATACCGTGGAAATTCTGGCGAAAGAAGCAGGGATGCAGGTCGACGTGCCGGCCGTGGTCAGTATGCGGGATCAGCGTTTCTATGAATTGCTGCCAACCACCTTGTCGCCTACGCCGCTGGTTGCCGGCGTCGTGCTGCCTTTCCTCGGTGAAAAACCGATGGCGGTTGGTACCGGCTGCCACACCGAAATGGCGCGCCGTATTCTGGCCGGATTGTCACTGGATCATTATCTGCCGGTCGTGGTGGGAGCGGATCAGGTCACCAACCCGAAACCCGCGCCGGATACCTTCCTGCTGGCGGCGGAAAAGCTGGGCGTGAAACCGGAGCACTGTCTGGTATTTGAAGACGCCGATGCCGGTATCAAGGCGGCGAAAGCGGCGGGTATGGCTGTCGTTGATGTGCGCGAGATCTGGACAGCGAAGAAAACCCTGCAATAGCAATTATCTGATTTTATGTAAAAACCAGACTGATGCCGTCATTTCCGACAGCTTCGGCCTGGTTATTTTCCAGTCTACACTCCCGTTTCTACCGGCGTCCGCCGTTTACCGTCATGCCTTGGGTAATGACGGTCATACCTAATAATAACGGGATAAAACTATGTTTTTCGAAGCCAATGAGGCCCGGTTTCTTTTTTCCGTACCGGGGCAATCAGCTGCATTTCAGGTTTTGCGGTTCAGCGGTGAAGAGTACATCAGCCAAAGCTTTGCTTTTCGCCTCACACTGGTCTGTGAAGACGGTCAGCTTGATTTGGCCACATTCCTGTATCAGCCCGGCTTGCTGAAAATTAAATCCCCGGAGGGCTATCACGAGATCGCCGGGGTGGTGCATGACATCAGCCAGGGCGACAGTGGCCTGCGTCTGACCGAATATCAAATCACACTCAAACCCCGTCTTGACCTGCTGCACTACCGCGTCAACTACCGCATTTATCAGCAGCGCACGGTTCAGCAGATCGTCGAACAGCTGCTGCAGGAAGCAGGCTTTACCTCGCTCGATTACCGCTGGCGCCTGACACAAGAGCAGCAAGCACGGGAATATTGCGTGCAGTATGCCGAGTCGGATTATGACTTTATGCATCGCATCCTGTCAGAAGCGGGCATCCACTATCACCACGAAACCTTAAATGGCCAGAATTGTATGGTATTCGGTGATGCCAATGCCGCGTTTAGTCAGGGTGTCAGCATGGCGTATACGCCGGCCAGTGGCCTGAATCCGGATGATCCTGCACTGCGCGAGTGCCAGACCTACTGGCGCACGGTATCCGGGAAAGTATCGGCGCGGGATCATACCTTTCTGCGCCCTGATACGCCGCTACATGCTGAAGTAACACCCCCGCCGGCGGCGCAGAATAACCAGACGCAACTGTCAGCCAAAGGGAAACCGGCTGCACAGGCGAAGCCGTCTGACAAACTGGAAGAGTTCCGCTGGCCGAATCTCAGCAGCACAGAAGCAGAAAATCTCCACCAGAGTAAGCTGGCGCAGGCCCGGCATCTGCAGGCCGCGATTGAACTGGCCGGTGTTACCGATCATGCCGGCCTCATGGCCGGAAAATTCACCACCTTTAGCGAATTGCCGCGTAACGAATTTGAACCGCTGTGGCTGGTGCGACAGGTGCAGCATGAAGGTGAACAGCCGCAGGTGCTGGAGGAGACCAGTGGTGGCCAGGCTAGCTACCACAACCGGTTTATCGCTATTCCCTGGCAGGTGTTGTTTGTACCGCTCTGGTGGCATAAACGACCTGATTTAGCCGGCTACCAGACCGCGATTGTCACCGGCCCGAAAGGGGAAGAGATTCATACAGATGAATATGGCCGCATCAAGGTGCAGTTTCACTGGGACAAAGAAGGTCAGGCGGATGAGAAAACCTCCTGCTGGCTGCGGGTGGCGCAAGGCTGGGCGGGTGATCGCTACGGCAGTCACTGGATCCCGCGTGTCGGGCAGGAGGTTGTAGTCAGTTTCGAACATGGCAACCCCGACCGGCCACTGGCATTAGGCTGCGTCTATAACGGCGCCAATGCGCATCCGTATCCGCTGCCGGCGCATAAAACCCGTACCGTGTTCAAAACCCTCTCCACGCCCGGTGGCGGCGGCTTTAACGAACTGCGGTTTGAAGACAAGAAGGGCAGTGAGCAGATCTTCCTGCATGCGCAGCGCAACTGGGAACTGATGGTCAAAGCCAACGCCTATGCCACCATTGATGGCGACAGCCACCGTCTGACGCACAGCAACGCAATTGAACGGGTCAAACACGACCGCAGTGAATGCGTGAAAAAATCCAGTTTCGAAGAACTGAACGCCGATGATCAGCTCAAACTCAAAGGCACCCAGCAAATTCAGGTCGACCAGTCGTTTTATGTCAGCGTCGGTAACGAACTGCAGCAGAACGTCGCCGTGAAAATCAATATGGAAGCGGGTTCCGGCATTACCCTCAAAGCCGGCGGTAGCTATGTCACCATCAGCCCCAGTGGTGTGCAACTGGTGGCTCCGGCGATTGCCCTGAATGGCGGTGCGGCACCACTGGTTGGCTCAGAGCTGAATTTACTGGAAGTGATGAAGCCGCTTGGTGCGGTAGTCGCTGCCGCCCGCAGCCAGAAAGCCGCTGCCAGCAAACGGTGCCGGAAGCATAAAAAATGATGGATTTAACCGACTGGAAAGCTGGCCTACCTGCAGAGTGGAAAGTCTATGCCATCATCGATCCGCTGGCCGACAATAAACCATTGCAATACTGGTATCTTCGCGCCGAATCAACCGATGCCTGGCCGCTGTATGCCGGCACTGAATTTGCCGATGACATCCTGAACGGACCATGGCTATTGCTACTGAATCAGTTACCTGACTGGGAGGCATGGTGGCAGGAACAGGAAGCTGCCGGACAAGCGACAGGATTACTGCTGGCGTCAGCAACGGAACCGGAAAAGCTGGTTAGGCACTGGCAAAGCCTGCTGACCGCCGGACTGGATGGCGAAGAAGTACTGTTCCGCTATTACGATCCGCGCATACTCGCCTCTATGCTTTATACCTTCACGCAAGAGGAAACCCGCCGCTTTCTGGGGCCAACCAATGAATTACTCCTCTGGCATCACGATGACTGGCTTATTGCATCACCTTATCCCGAGCCAGATCTGACCGAACACTCGGAACCTTGGTGGCGGATGCAGGAGCTGCATTTTTCCGGTCAGCCTGGGCAGAAAGAACTATTGATTAACAGCTTGGATGATTGGCTGTGGCAGAACAACCCGGAATTGATGATGCAATGGCTGCAAACACATGACGATGTTAGACAGCAACTATCTGTACATTACGACGCAGTCAGCGTGCCGCCTGTTCCCTCAATCTGGCTACCTTCTGTTCTGACATTCCGATTATTTAATTACCATCATGAATGGCAGGAATTTCAGCGGATTATCCGGCTGGATCAGAATGATGAACAAACGGACATTCTGCAGAAAACCATCGCATTTATAGAAAAAGAACAACAGCTAGAGGTTCGGGGACATCATGGCTAATAACATGGAAAACTGCATACCCTGTAAGCAGTTTAATCATTGGATTGAAATTCGCTTAGTAGACGAGCATGCAAAACCATTTAAGGGCACGCTGACAGGTACATTAAAAGATAACAGTGGCTCATCACACACGGTTACCTTTGCGAATGGCTATTTGCTGAAAACGGGATTATCTGCAGGACCGGTTTATATCAATATTAATACCAATGAATTGATAAAAAGTGCTTATGCTCATTCCTCCAGAAAATTGGGAGAAGCCAGCCCTGTTCCTGCTCTTGCAAAAAAAGAAAAAGGGTATGTTGGTTCTGCAATTAAATATCAAAACATCACGGTGGGCGATATTTGGGCGTCTCCGCCTGAAAGAAAGATACCTGAGTCTAGTTATCCCGGTGCAACAGGAAAAATGCCCGTTCTTATAGTTGATAATAGTTATATGCTTGAGATCAAGTCTATTGGTAAAAAAGAAAATATTATCATTGTAGGTTCAGATGTCCATAATAAGAGCTTTTGGACTCAAATGATGTTTGTTGCGGCTGCAACAAATAAAATTAAATCAGGACTCAGGCCAGCAGACAATAATATTATTGCAATAGTTGTCAATGGATATACCAATCTGGAGATTGGAGTATTAGAAGAATATAGGGATAAGTTCGAACTGGAATTGGTAATAATTAACAACATAAAGCAGTTAATTGAATTAATAAATAGAAATCGAGATAGTGTAAAAATACAAGATCTTTATTTTTATACTCATGGATATCCGGGGAATATCGATTTTAACATGGATGGTTATCCAAAAATAAAACTAAATTTAGATGTTCTATCCAGACTTGATAAGGATTCATTTGTAATCGGAGGGATTATCCATAGTTTTGCCTGTAGAACAGGAATGAGTGACAGTTTATTTTTATTAGAAAAAGGACAATTCGCTAATGATAAAGAAGCAGAACCCGAGAAAAGTCTTGCTATGCAAATGGCTCAATATTTTCATGTTCAGGTAAGAGCATTTTTAACCAGAACGTTTTATCGGCATGTTCTACGAGATAGTGCTAAAGATTCATTAATAGAAAGAGAATTGAAAAAACTGAGAAATAAACGTGGTGATAATATTGTTTATACCATATTGGATGAGTACGAAGGATTACCTCATTCTGGCATTTCTGATGGATGGAAGAATATTGGAGCTAAAAGAGCGGGTACTGATGGATATGTGCTTTGGCCGAGAAAAGGTGGAAGATTACAACCTATTTCGGATGATACTCCCAGAGGATTAAGTAAAGGAGAACGGATCTTCATGGCTGAAGGAGAATAAATGTGAAAAGATGGATTATTTTTTTTGTTGTATTGTTTTTTTCTGCATTTGCATTAACTGTCAAAGGGGGAAGTATGGTTGGTTTAGGTGCTTTTAATAAGGAGGTTTGGTCAGATAAAAACTTTAATGATGTGGTCATGGATGAAATAAGAGCAACACAAATTATCCTTTCAAAGGAACCAAAGGACAATTTTGTAAGGCTGAATATAGAGCTGCCTGATGATAGTCTTACAGAATCAATAATTTCAGTCAGTTCATTGATCCAGAAAGATTATATCTATGTTGGCCCCTATAAGAAGACAATATTTATATATGCCCATGAAAACATGTTGAAGAGTAATGAATCTTCAGATTTCGACGGAATGGATATATTAACTATAACATTTGTTGATACGAAACGTAAGGTGACATATACCTGTACTCAGGAAAAATTGTATAAAATATGGGAGCCAAATAAGATCGCAACAGTGCATTTTTTCGAATCCAGAAGGCCGGATGAAAATGGACAGCCAATGTGCTATTCGGTAGATATATCTGGGACTTTATAATTGATAAAGGCTGCAATTAAAGCAGCCTTTATTTTTATTGATACAGAGCTTAATCAAAACTCATTCTGCAGCGCTTTATAACCCTTCACCAGATCGATGTTGGTATGTGCTACATCTTCCGAGAATTCGGTTGCTGCCACAGTCACGCGCGGGATTTCATCCAGATTGGTCTCTGGGCAGATGCGGGTGCTGGACGGTACATAGAATTCGGCCGGCAGGTCCTGACCATCCACAACCGAGTTATGGCGGATCACGGCGCCATCACCGACTTCGCAGTTGAACAGCACGGTATTAAACCCGATGAAAACGCGGTCGCCGACTTTGCACGGGCCATGCACGATGGAACGGTGCGCGATAGAGGAATATTCGCCGATAGTCACGGCGGCACCGGATTTGGAGTGGATCACCACGCCATCCTGGATGTTGGAGTTGGCACCGATCACGATCGGTTCCATATCGCCGTTTTCATCCACTTCATCGGCGCGGATCACTGCGTAAGGGCCGACAAACACGTTGTCTTTGATGATAACTTTGCCACAGATAATCGCGGTTTTATCGACATAGGCGGATTCTGCGATGACAGGCAGATGGCCTGATGGGTTTTTACGGATCATGTTAACTCCCTGACGCCGGCAATGTGCGTCTGATGGTTTGGCAAATATTGATCTTGATCACTATTTTGTGCAGGAGACATGATGACAGCGACCGGCACTAAATTGCAATCCCTTCTCTGCGCGGGCGGTTGGCCGGGCGATATAAAACTGGCGCCGATAGGCGCCAATTAAGGAAGTTACATGGTGAATGCTATTTTTTATGGTGTATCTGTCTGTTATTCATACTGAAAACGTGGATATTTGGGAAAAAATTCTTCCTGCAGCATCTCTTCTACTTCCTGCCGGTCAGTCTGTTTCATGATGAAGACCAGCTCGCTGGCCGGTTCTCCGTTTGGCCATTCCGGCAGGTTCATGATCGGATAGAGCTGGTCATGCACACCATGTACGACCACGGGTTTGTCCTGTTCTTCCAGCCAGAGGATGGCTTTGAAACGCAGTAACCGTTCCGGATAACGCATCTGTACCATGCGCAGTCCGTCCAGAAAACGGGCAGTCGGCATCGGTTTGTCATAGCGCAGGCAAAACGCTTCGACGTCGCTGTGCGCGCTGGCGATAGGGGTATTGGCGATCAGTGGCGCTCCGGTTACGGTGGCGGGTTTCACCGGTGATGCCAGACCGAGTTCGGCAATGGCTCCCTGCAGCCACTTGCGGATCTCTGCCGGGCTGCGGCGGGAGCCACTACCAAACGGGCCGTTTTGTTCCAGCACTGCCGGGGATAATTCACCCTTGATTGCAATATGGCGCGGCGCCATCGGATTGATGCGTTGCAGCAGATTCTCGACTTCCGGCAAGGCGCCGAAATCGGCCAGATCGCTTTTACTCAGTACCAGCAGGTCTGCCAGTGCGACCTGTTTTACCGCTTCATACTGCTGCGTCAGCTGTTGGGTAATATGGCAGACATCGACCACCGTGACGGTGCCGTCAAAACGGTAACGCTGGGCGAAGAACGGGTCATTCCGCAGGGTAAACAACACCGGCCCCGGATCCGCCAGTCCGGTGGTTTCAATCAATACGCGCTGAAACGGTTTGATTTCCCGGCGCATGGCGCGCATGAACAGATCGCGCAGTGCATTGACCAGATCGCCCTGAACGTTGCAGCAGACACAGCCGGATTCCAGCATGACGACATTGTCATCCAGTTTTTCCACCAGATGGTGGTCCAGTCCGACGGCGCCGAATTCGTTGATTAATACCGCGCAGTTTGCCAGTTCCGGTTGTTTCACCCAGTAGTTGAGCAGGGTGGTTTTACCGCTACCCAGAAAACCGGTTAATACAGTCACCGGAATACGAAAATCTTCGGTATCAAAACAGGTTTCAGACATGCGGTAGTTCCTGATTTCAGCGTGCTGTGTGCATCAGCAGTAATAGAGGCGGGTATGGTATAACAGCTGTAGCGGAAAGTTCAGCGCCTGCAGAAAAAACAACGCCGGCAGAAGCCGGCGTCAGCAAGGATTACTCTTCTTCTTCATCGTCAGGATCGAGGTCGAAGTCGTCTTCGCCTTCGTTCCACTCGTCATTTTCTTCATCCCACTCTTCATCTTCGTCGTCCCAGTCCGGTTCATAGCCCTCATCATCTTCCGGACCTTCGCCCCATACATCTTCATCTTCATCTTCATAACCGGCGTAGTATCCTGCCATGCTGAGTCTCCTTGAGTGAAAATTCATTTTCAGTGTAGACACAAATATGACATTTTTGCGTTTTCTGCGGTGTGTGAGGAAAAAAATTTGATGCAGCTATAAAAACGGCGATACGGATGACCGTTATCGCCGTGGCCGGCGTGTTATTTTTTAGCTTTAAACGGAATGATCAGCAGGTCACAACTGACGGTGTTCATCAACTGCCGGGCTGCGGATGCCAGCAGATTCCAGAACGACTGATGATGGCCGCAGACCAGCAGATCCACATTCTGTGCCTCAATCACCTGATTGACTTCTTCCACCAGATCGCCGCACATCACCATGCTGCGCTCCAGCGGATAATCAATCCCGCTCAGAATGGTATCCAGTTTGTTCTTGGTGTCAGCGAGCACTTTGTGCTGCACCCGCTCGACATCGATATCCACCATTTCGGTGTAAAGATCGCGCAGATTGATGTCCACATGCAGGACAGACAGTTTGGCATTATGCCGGCGGGCAATCCCGATAGCCCGTTGCAGTAGTGGCTGGAAGTCATCGTTAATGTCCAAGGCTACCAGCACATGTTTATATCCGTGTTCCTGTTCCATACATCCTCCCGGGGCTAATGCAGGCCCTCATGTTCTTCATCCTCGTCCTCATCCTCGGCGTGTTCCCAGGCGTGCATCAGCTCGCTGTGGCGATCCTGCTGGGTGGCTTGCAGCATTTCCGCCAGGATATGACGGTATTGCACGCTCTTGGTGATATACATTTTTTCGTCGTCGAGAAACGCGGTCTGTTCTCTTAACAGTTTTTCATCGTGTTCTTTAAAGGTCTGTCCGGCACGCCATGCCAGATTACCCCTGATTCCCAGCTGACGCAGTGCCGCAACACTCAAATCAACAGCAGAACCTACGGTTTCACGATAGATCAATTCGACGCCCAATTGCAGCAACTGATGTGCGTGCGCGCGATCTACCGCACGAACCAGAATTTTTAAGTGCGGAAAATGCCGCTGCGCCAGCTCGCACAGCGCAATCGATTTTGCCTGATTACTCACCGCCACAATCAGCAGTTTGGCTTTATCGGCACCAGCCGCCTGCAACAGGTCAATCCGATCGGCGTCACCGTAGAACACCTTGTAACCGTATTTGCGCAGCATATCGATGTGCGCCACATCATTGTCCAGTACCGTAGTGCCGATACCGTGCGCATGCAGCAAACGGCCAATCACCTGTCCGAATCGGCCAAAACCGACAATAATTACCGGATTATTCTGCTCATCAATGGTATCGGTTTCGCGTTGCTGATCTTCCTGTTGCTGCCATTTATCCTGCAGATAGGCGTTCAGCATCAGCAGCAGCGGGGTAAACGCCATCGACAGGGCCACCGTCAGCGTCAGCAGCGCCGTCAGCTGGGGATCGAACAACTTCAGCTGCTGCGCGAAAGAGAACAACACAAACGCAAATTCGCTACCCTGTGCCAGCGCAAAGGCAAACGACCAGCGGTGACCGTGTGTCATGCGGGCCAGACCACCCACGCCCTGCAGGATCAGAAACTTGATGGTCAGTAACAGCAGCAGCAAACCGGCAATCAGGAACGGATGTTCCGCCATCAGGGAGAAATTGATCCCGGAGCCAACCGAGATAAAAAACAGACCGAGTAGCAGCCCTTTGAACGGTTCGATATTCGCTTCCAGTTCGTGCCGGTATTCACTCTCCGCCAGCACCACCCCCGCGAGGAACGTGCCCAGCGCCGGTGACAGGCCGACCGCTTCGGTTGCCAGTGCGGTCAGAATGACCAGCAGTAATGCGGCCGCCACGAAGATTTCTCGCAAACCGGATTGGGCGATAAAACGGAATACCGGGCGCATCAGGTAGTGTCCGCCGAGTACAATCCCCGAAATCACCAGCGCAATTAACAGCCCGTTCTGCCAGCCGCCCAGCGCCGAGGGTTCCGGTTCAAACTTGAGTCCGGGCGCCAGAAAGGGCAGCAGCGCCAGCATCGGGATCACCGCGATATCCTGAAACAGCAGTACGGAGAAGCTGGTTTGTCCGGCCTCGCTTTTCAGCATGCGGCGCTCGGTCAGGCTTTGCAGCACAATCGCGGTGGAGGAGAGCGCCAGAATCATGCCGATCGCAATCGCCTGTTGCCAGCGCAGGCCGAAGATCAGGGCAAGGATGGAAAACGCGGCAGTGGTCAGCAGCACCTGGCTGCCCCCAATGCCGACAATTGGCCCTTTCAACTGCCACAGCAGGGCGGGCTTCAGTTCCAGCCCGATCAGGAACAGCATCAGCACGACACCGAACTCGGCAACATGCATCACTTCGTCGTTGGCACCGACAAAATTGAACAGATAGGGGCCGATGATCACCCCGGCAATCAGATAACCCAGTACCGATCCCAGCCCTAGGCGGCGGGCAATCGGGACTGAAACCACCGCGGCGGTCAGAAAGATGGCAGCATCAAACAGCAGACTTTGCTCCATCACAGCTCCTTAAGCAGATCGGTCAGATAGGTTGCGTTATGCAGTTGTTGTGGTGTTAATTCCTCATCCCGCAGCGCAGTCAGCAGACGACGGTATTGCTGACCTTTCATTTTCAGATAATCCGGATCGTTCACACTGTGATAGCCGTAGACCACAAACGGTGGCAGCCAGCGCATGCCACACATCAGGCCACTTTGCTGGATGGGCAGCAGATAATCGGTGATCGGATGATGGTTATGTCCGGTGGTGGAATAAGAGGCTTCACTCCCGCCGGTTGTCACGGCGGCCATCAGATATTTGTGCTTCAGCGCATTCCCGTCCGGGCCGAAGGCGTAACCATATTCCAGCACCTGTTCCATCCACTCTTTCAGGATGGCCGGACAGGAGTACCAGTAAATCGGATGCTGAAAGATGATGATATCGTAATCACGCAGCATACGCTGTTCACGGGCGACATCAATAAACATGTTCGGATAATTCTGATATAAATCATGTACTTTGACATCTTCCAGCCCCTTGAGTGCTTTCAGCATGGCCCGGTTGGCATGCGAACGGTGATAGCCCGGATGCGCGAAGATAATCAAAATACGTTTCATAAACTGCTACCACCTCCCTTGGCGCTGACAGGATAAAAATGCCACGAGTACCTATTCAGCTTAGTTCACTTAAGGGTGACAGGATAAAACATAATGGTGCGGAAGCGGGGCATTTCTTTTACTGAAATCTCACTTTGTTATCATCCTGTTAAGCGCGTCGGGTGTCATCAGATAACGCTGTGGTATGCTTTTGCTATGGTTATAGCATTTCATTAGGACAAGAGGCGTTGTATGAACTCGATTCTGCCCCCGATTGCCACCCAGCACCCGCATTCCCTGACTTTTCATGGTGATGAGCGCATCGATCCTTATTACTGGCTGCGCGATGACACCCGCAGCAACCCGGAAGTGCTCGATTATCTGCATGCCGAAAATGGTTATACCGAAGCGATGCTGCGACCGACCGAAGCGCTGCAGCAGACGCTGTATCAGGAGATGGTCGATCGCCAGCTGCCGGATGACAGCTCGGTGCCGTATTACCTGAAAGGTTACTGGTACCGCAGCCGTTATCTGCCGGAGCAGGAATATCCTCTGTACGAACGACTGGCCGCCCGGCCAGATGCCCCGACCGAGCTGTTACTGGACGGTAATCAACGTGCTGCCGACGTGGACTTTTACGATCTTGGCGCGCTGGAGGTCAGTCCGAGCAATCACTGGATGGCGTGCAGTGAGGACTTTGTTTCCCGCCGGCAATATCAGATCGGCGTGCGTAATCTGCAGACCGGCGAATGGTTGCCGGATCGGGTCGAAAATACCTCGGGTGACATTGTCTGGAGTGCCGACAGTGCCGGTTTCTTCTATGTCCGGCTGGACAGTGAAACCCTGCTGCCCTATCAGGTCTGGTATCACGTACTGGGCGCCGATCCGGCGCAGGACAAACTGGTGTACGAGGAAGCCGATAACACCTATTACCTGCATATCAGTCACAGCCGTTCGGAAGAATACCTGCTGATTTCGCTGTCCAGCACACTGAGCTCCGAAGTGCATCTGTTGTCGCTGAAAACACCGCACGGCACGCCGACCTTGTTTCTCGCCCGGCGGCGCGGACATGAATATGGCGTCGATCATTTTCAGCAGCATTTCTATGTGCGTTCCAACCGGGAAGGACGGAATTTCGCCATTTATCTGGCTGATGACGGGGCCGAGCAGTACTGGCAATGTCTGCTCCCGGTACGGGAACAGGTGTTGCTGCAGGATTTTGTCCTGTTCCGGAATACCATGTTTGTGGAAGAACGGGACGCGGGTCTGACCCGTCTGCGGCAGCTGGATTTTCAGGGGCAGGAAATCCGCACCATCGCGGTGGATGACCCGGCTTATGTCTTGTGGTTGAGTACCAATCCGGATCCGGACAATCCGGAATTCCGTTACGGCTATGCCTCGCTGACCACCCCCACCACGCACTATGCGCTGGATATTGCCAGTGGCGAACGCAAAATGCTGAAACGGCAGCCAGTGCTGGGTGATTTCAAGCCGGAGTATTACCAGAGTCAGCGTCTGTGGATCACCGCCCGTGACGGCACACAGGTGCCGGTGTCACTGGTCTACCGCAAGGAACTGTATCAGCAGGGACAGAACCCGCTGCTGGTGTATGGCTACGGTGCCTACGGTCTGAGTGAGGATCCGTATTTTGCCTCTTCCCGTTTAAGTCTGCTGGATCGGGGTTTTATCTTTGCCATTGCGCATGTCCGCGGTGGGGAAGAGCTGGGCCGTCACTGGTATGAGCAGGGGCGCCAACTGCATAAGATGAATTCTTTTACCGATTTCATTGACGCCACGGACGGAATCCTGGCTGCCGGTTATGGCGATCCGAAACGGGTCTTTGCCACCGGCGGCAGTGCCGGCGGGCTGCTGATGGGCGCGGTGATCAACATGGCGCCGGAGCGCTATCTGGGCGTGGTTGCGGTGGTGCCGTTCGTCGATACCCTGACCTCGATGCTGGATGAATCCATTCCGCTGACTACCGGTGAATATGACGAGTGGGGCGATCCACGGGACCCGGCGGTCTATCAGTACATCAAAAGCTACAGCCCGTATGATCAGGTGAAGGCGCAAGCCTATCCGCACCTGCTGGTGGTGAGTGGTCTGCATGATTCGCAGGTACAGTACTGGGAACCGGCCAAATGGGTCGCCAAACTGCGCGCCAGCAAGACCGATGACCATCTGCTGCTGCTGAGCATGGATATGGATGCCGGCCATGGCGGAAAATCAGGGCGTTATCGTTATTTCCTCGATATTGCCCAGGAATATGCCTTCATGCTGGCACTGGCGGATACCAGTATAAATTCTGCATCTATTTGATCTGACGGCGGCATCTGCGGAAACAGATGCTGCTACACTAACTCTATAAAGCTTGGTTGCGTGAAATTCTGCGCGTGGCCTGATTTATTCATTAAGGAGCTGAACATGACAGTAGATCATATGGAAGACGTGTGCGAAGCCTGTGGTTGTGTGGCTGAAGTTGGCACCATTATTCGGGATGGTGATGATATTGTGATGATTCCGGTGGAAGGTGATGATGAGGCGGATGCCCGCGCGCGTCAGGAACGTTACATCGAAGTGGCCAAATTGGCCTGTCCGGACGTGTTGGTCAGCAGTGAGCTGCAAACAGTGGAAGATGGCGTTGTGCTGAATACCACGCTGCAATTTACCTGCACCGCAGAGAAGATGATTTTCGAAATGCGCGCACGTTCTGTGCGTTAATTTCTGTTCCGCCGCCATTTTTCTCCTCTCTGGCGGCGGTTTCCGCCTTTTTTCACCCTTTCCGTCTGTCCGTTTTATATCTATGGCTTACAGCCGTGTAGGATATTTGCCATAGTTACTGTAAGCCTGAACGCTTATTTATGCAGGTTTTCATGACCTTAAAATAACTATCATTATGATTTATATATGGTTTTTTGTTTTTATCATAAATAATCCGGCATAAATGATGAATCGGGCTACTTGTGAGAAACCGGCAAATCTTTAGTATTACTTCTGCAGGACGCGCTGCGGCTTCTCAGGATAAGAAGCCTGTCAGGATGACAAAGGAACACTCTGGATGGAGTGATTGTTACTCAGGACGAGTGACTGTCAGGATGACAAAGGATACTTCAGGATGAAGTCGGTGCCGCTCAGGACAGAGTAGCCGTCAGGATGACAAGGGATACCTCCGGATGAGGTCTGTCACTCAGGATGAGTGGCTGTCAGGATGACAAAGGAACACTCCGGATGGAGTGGTTGTTACTCAGGACGAGTAGCAAGCCGGGATGGCAACAGGATGCACCACAGGATGTGGTAATCAGGAGCTCTTCACGGATGAAGAAAGTAACGGTCACGGATTGATTGTTACGCAGGATGCTTAAAAGGATGTCCCGATGGATCGGGAAGGGCCTTCAGGGATGAGATAAGACGATGCCGCATCGTCGCAGGCTTGGGCAACCAAGACTTTCTAAGGGGTGACCAAGGTCGCCCTTTTATTTTTTCTGCTTTCCGCACCTGGATAAACTCCGGACGAACCTCCGTCCGCCCGACGTCTGCAGGGGCTGTCCCGTGTTAACCTTTCAGTTTTAATGCCAGTGTGGCAACGAGTTTCCCTTGGTAACGGGCAATGGCCAATTCGCGGGCATCCGGTTGCCGTGAACCATCTCCGCCGGCGTAGGTCGTGGCACCATATGGTGTACCGCCACTGACATGACTGATATCAAACATTTCCGCAGTGCCATAGCCAATGGGCACAATGACCATGCCGTGATGCGCCAGTGTGGTCCAGGTGGAGGTAATGGTCATTTCCTGGCCGCCACCGACCCCGGTAGAGGCAAACACACTGGCCAGTTTGCCGATGAGTGCTCCCTTGGCCCAGAGGCCCCCGGTCTGATCGAGAAAGTTGCGCATTTGTCCGGTCATATTGCCGAACCGGGTTGGAACTCCGAAAATGATGGCATCATAGTCGACCAGTTCGGCCGGCGTGGCGACTGGGGCCGCCTGTTCGGTTTTCCCGCCAGCGGCAGCAAATCGGGTCGGATCCATGGTTTCCGGTACCCGCTTGATGGTGACTTCAACCCCGCTGACTTCCCTCGCCCCCTCGGCAACACTGTTTGCCATGGTTTCGATATGACCATACATGGAATGATAGAGCACTAGTAATTTAGCCATTTTGTTCCCTTTTGTAATCAATGACAGGCGTATCATTCACTGCGGGTACGCCGGATGTAATCTGGTCACAATAAGCGTAGTTCAATATTTGGCAGTTACCCGGTTTCTGACCGCGGGATGGGGAGAACAGTAAATTGCCGGATCAGCAATAATCCGGCCGTGTGGGGGTTATAGCTTGTTAAACTCTTTATCGAAGCGATAGCGGCTGGAGGTCACATAGCGCTCCATCGCCTGCAGGCGCTGATCAAGCTGCTGTATGCGTTCGTTCAGCTGGCGGGCCCGCTGTACGGTATCTTCACCATAACCAAATTGCGGACGAAAGCCTGCGGATGGCGGCAGGTGAGTGGGCTGTTTTTCCAGCAGAAATACACCAGCCAGATAGACCAGCACGCCCAGACTGCCACTGAATACAAACAGCGTGATCATCAGAATGCGCACTAGCCAGACCGGCTGGCCATAATATTCTGCCACCCCGGCACAAACACCACCCAGCCAGGCCTGATTGCTGCTGCGGTATAATTTGCGGTCAAAACTGTTCATGCTCTGTCTCCCGTTATGAAGAACGGTGATTACGATTCTCGTCATAACGGCGCCAGTCCGGCTGCTGTACATCGAGAATGGTTTCCAGTGTGGTAATGCGCTGCTCCAGCCGGTTGGCCAGCGCCAGCGCATCTTCCATCTGCTGGCGTTCTTCCGTGGATAAACCGCGGTTAATCCGGGATTGGGTCCAGTAATGCAGGATCAGCCATATCGGCGCCACCAGTGCCAGAAACACCACCGCCGGCACAAAAAAGAACATCATCAGTGACATTAATGTTCACTCCTCTGGCTGGTCATGCTGGCCTTCAGGGCTTCCAGTTCCGACTCAACCTTATCGTTACGTGCCAACTCCGAAAACTCGTCGTGCAGAGAACGGGTCCGGCCCAGATCGTGCGCTTCTACCTGCGCTTCCATGTTATCCATTTTACGCTCGTAGGCCTCGAATTTACGGAATGCCTCTTCCAGTTTCTCCCGGTTACTGCTGCGGCGAATATCCATACGGGAACGACTGGTCTGTTCGCGGGCCAGCAGTGATTGCTGTTTGGCTTTGGCATCATCCAGTTTTTGCTGCAACTGCGCGATTTCATCGTTCAATACAATCAGCTGTTCCTCTATCACTTTTAGCTCACGCTCGGCCATTTGCAATGTTTCTTCGACCGCCTGTTTTTCTGCCAGCGCTGCCCGGGCCAGATCGTCACGTCCTTTACTCAGCGCCAGTCTGGCTTTGCTCTCCCAGTCAATAACATCATGCTGCAGGCGTTGCAGGCGTCGTTCCTGTTCTTTGCGATCGGCCAGCACGCGGGCGGAGCTGGTGCGAACCTCTACCAGTGTTTCTTCCATCTCCTGGATCATCATCCGGACCATTTTGGCCGGGTCTTCTGCACGATCCAGTAACGCTGTCAGGTTGGAATTAATAATGTCGCTGAAGCGGGAAAATATGCCCATGATGAACTCCTGTTAGTGGATTGACCTCTGTAATAAGGCGAAAGATGTGCCAATTTTATAACTTATTGTTTTTACGTGGTTTATTCTTCAGGATTCAAAAATTGTTTATTTTTGTTGGAAAAACAGGCAATTTCGGCCATATATATGGTTAATAAAACCAAATTTGATGGCTTTTATGACCATACCGAAACAGCAGATCATCGGCAGCTCGGAGATCTGGCATCAGCTGCTGCAGCGAGCCTCTCAGGTTGCGTTACTGAACCGTCCTGTCTTAATCGTGGGTGAGCGGGGTACAGGAAAAGAACTGATCGCCGAGCGCATTCACTATCTGTCATCCCGCTGGCAGCGACCTTATCTGCAGATCAATTGTGCCGCGATGCAGGAAAATCTGCTGGAGTCAGAGCTGTTCGGACATGAAGCCGGGGCATTTACCGGCGCAACACGCAGCCGATCCGGCTTGTTTGAACGAGCCGATGGCGGCACACTGTTTCTGGATGAACTGGCTACCGCCAGCCTGCCGGTCCAGGAAAAACTGCTGCGGGTGATCGAATATGGCCGTTTCGAACGACTGGGGGGCAGTAAGACGCTGCAGGTCGATGTCCGGGTTGTCGCGGCGTGCAATGAAGATCTGCCGACACTGGTCGAGCAGGGGCGATTCCGGGGCGATTTACTGGATCGACTGGCATTTGATGTCCTGAATTTACCGCCGCTGCGTTATCGCAGAGAAGATATCAGCGAACTGGCGGAACATTTTGCGCTGCGGATGTGCCGCGAGCTGGGCTATGACTATTTTCCCGGCTTTACGGCGCAGGCAAGGCAGCAATTGCTGGAATATGACTGGCCCGGCAATGTGCGAGAACTGAAAAACGTGGTTGAACGCAGCATTTACCGGCATGCCGATCCGCTCACGCCGGTACGGGATATCGTACTCGATCCGTTCGCCAGTCCGTGGCGCAGTTTCCCGACGGACAGAAGCTCTCGGACGGCTGACCCTCCCGGGCTGGCATCGCCGGAGCAAGCGGCTATACCGGTGTCCTGTGATTTAAAAGCCAAACTGGCTGACCTGGAGCAGAAACTGATCCGTCAGATGCTGGAGCAGCAGCATTTTCATCAGCGGCGTACCGCAGAGGCGCTGGGGTTAACGTATGATCAACTGCGGGCGGCATTACGCAAATATCCGCATCTGCTTATCCGGTAAAGTGGTTACAGGCGCTGATGTCATTTAAAACTGATCCGGGTGTAGGATATTTGCCATACTTCTTGTGAGATGAATCAGTGTCGTATTTATCCCTGTGCTATCTATCTGTATGAAATAAAATAGGTTTTTGTTATTTGATATCTGTTATCAATATCTTTTTTGCAGTATAAGCCACCACCATTTTGCCGATAACTAACTACTATTATTCATAGGAAGAGATGAAGCGAATCTGAATGAATCGCTGTTCAGGGACTGAAAGAAAAAGGTAACACCCTGCCGGAGGCAGGTATTAAGGACACCCCGAATGGAATGGGGGATAACCGGTGACGGAACAGCGGTTATGCAGGAGGCGGGCCGGGAAAGTGATCTCACGGATGAATGGATGCCTGCAAGGAAGCCTGCGCTGTGTGCAATAACCATCTGCTACACGTAACGTAATCTTCGGTTTAGGCGACCGATGCCTGTAAAGGGGGTGACATGAAGTCGCCCCTTCGTTTTTTAACGCCTTTCTTGATCTGAACCGGCATAGAAAAACGGTAATGATGTTTAAATTATGCATCATTATCTGTTTGTATGTTCAGGAGCTTAACATGAGTCAATCAGTACACGGCCACGACGTGATGCACATGATGCTGGAACTGGGTGGTCAGTTCACCCGTGACAGTCTGAAAGCCGCTATCGAAACCCATTTTGGTGAAGAAACCCGTTTTCATACCTGCAGTGCGGAAGACATGACTGCCGAGCAGCTGATTGATTTTCTGCAGGCGAAAGGCAAATTTGTTGCCACGGATGCCGGTTTTAATACCCGTGAAGAGCATATCTGCCAGCACTGATCGGATGTGTTATACGCCGAATTCATCCCAGGGCGCTGTCATGATGGTGCCGCCCTGGGGTTACCGCTTTCAGAAATCAAACCGGTAATAAAGGTTGTAGGATTCAATGCCGGCATTGTGCGAGCTGAACCCCGCATTCGAATAATGTAAGGCTTGTGCACCGATGGTATGGCGCTGATAGAAGCGGATGCCAACACCGAACCGATCTTCGAAATTGACACTGGAACCCAGTTTCCGGTCTTCTATCTTATTCCGGCTGAAGGCAGACAGACCAATACCCGCTTCAAGAAACGGCTGTATGTCAGCGCCACGCGCACCAAATTCCCAGGTCAGCACCGGCGATGCGGACAAGCTGTGGGTGTTGACCTCATCTTTACTATCCCAGTAGGTATAGCCCACCGTCCAGTAGCCACTCAATCTGCCTGAGTCCGTATCAAACCAGCTTTGTTGCCAGGGGAACTGTATCCCGGCGCGGTACGTAATAGTGCTATCTCCGGAATGCCCCAGGGCCAGAGACATATCGGTTGCCATGCTTGCTGCGCTGAGACATAACGCGATCCCACCCAGTACGAGAGGTCTGATCGGAATACCTGATATAACAGACATGCTGCACCTCCTGCAGAACAGATCCTGGTCGTATTCTGATTCATGTGGATGCCACTGCACTAATTATAGTTTTATTCCTGAAGAATGCTGTTCTACGGGTCAGCGTTGCCTGTGGTTCCCTGTTCTGCCAGACTAGTACCGTTTTAACCATTTTTTATTTTGCCTTTCTTTTGGATTACAGCATATGAGTGTGATTACTGCGGCAGTGATGTTATTTCTAATCATGGATCCTGTCGGCAACCTGCCTATCTTTTTATCCATTTTGCGGAACTTGCCTGCCGAACGTCGCCGTAAGGTGATGATCCGGGAATTATTGATCTCGCTGGCCGTGATGCTGCTGTTCCTGTTTGCAGGTCAGGAACTGCTGAATCTGCTGAATCTGAAACAGGAAGCCGTCAGTATTGCCGGTGGTATCGTGTTGTTCCTGATCGCACTGCGCATGATTTTCCCCGGGGAAGGAGGTGTGACCGGCTTGCCGGAAGGTGAAGAGCCCCTGATTGTGCCGATGGCGATCCCAATGATTGCCAGCCCGTCCATTCTGGCAGCTCTGGTGCTGTTATCGCATCAGTATCCGGATCAGATGACCGACTGGGTGCTGGCACTGTTACTGTCATGGGGTGCGTCAGCCGTGATCCTGATGTTCTACGAGCAGGTGCATAAACTGTTGGGAGAACGGGTATTAACCGCCATGGAACGTCTGATGGGGATGTTGCTGGTGATGATTTCGGTACAGATGCTGCTGGACGGCGCGGTGCAATATCTGCATCGCTAATCAGTCCAACCGGCAAACGACCAATAAAAAAGGAGGCATCAAGCCTCCTTTTGCATCATAGCGTACGACTAACCGGTATTACGCATACCAGCAGCGATACCCGCGATTGTCACCATCAGCGCCTGGTCGACCTTCGGATGTACCACATCCGGTGTCGCACGGGAACGGTGTAACAATTCCACCTGCAGTACGTTCAATGGGTCAGTGTAAGGGTTACGCAGTTTGATGGATTCCTGGATCCATGGCTGCTCATCCAGCAGTTCACCTTTCTTCGGACGCAGTTGCAGAACCACATCGATTGAATCCTGCAGTTCCTGACGCAGACGTTTACCCAGTGGCCAGAGATTCTCTGTCGCCAGACGCTGGTCGTAGTATTCTGCCAGCCACAGATCCGCTTTCAGGAACACCATCTCCAGCATTTCCAGACGGGTGTGGAAGAATGGCCATTGCTGATCCATTTCTTTCAGCAGATTGTCTTTGCCGCTATCAATGACTGCCTGCAGCGCGACATGCGCACCCAGCCAGGATGGCAGCATCAGACGGTTCTGTGTCCAGGCGAAAATCCACGGAATCGCACGAAGTGATTCCACGCCACCATTCGGCTTACGCTTGGACGGACGTGAACCCAGCGGCAGTTTGCCCAGTTCCATTTCCGGCGTTGCAGCCCGGAAATAAGGCACGAAATCCGGTTCATCACGCACGACGCTACGGTAATGCTGGCAGGAGATCTCTGACAGCGTATCCATCACATCGTACCATTCGGCTTTTGGCTTCGGTGGTGGCAACAGGTTCGCTTCCAGTACCGCACTGGTGTACAGCTTGAAGTTGTGGATAGCGACTTCCGGCAAACCGAACTTGAAGCGGATCATCTCGCCCTGTTCAGTCACCCGGAAACCACCTTTCAGCGATCCTGGCGGCTGAGACAGAATCGCCTGATGTGCAGGTCCGCCGCCGCGGCCGATAGTACCGCCACGACCATGGAACAGGGTCAGTTTCAGATCTTCACGTTCGGCAATTGCCACCAGATCTTCCATTGCCCGATATTGCGCCCAGCCTGCGGCCATCATGCCGGCATCTTTGGCCGAGTCGGAGTAACCGATCATCACGTACTGCTGACCGCGAATATAGTTGCGATACCATTCCACCGACAGCAGACGGTTCAGAACGGCCGCTGCGTTTTGCAGGTCGTTCTGGGTTTCGAACAATGGCGCGATTGGCATGTGGAACTTGCAGCCGACCTCTTTCAGCAGCAGTTGTACCGCCAGTACGTCAGAAGGCTGACGCGCCATTGAAATAATGTAAATACCGAAGGCATCCGGATCGGTCTGTGCGATCACGCGGCAGGTATCAATGACTTCCTGCGATTCTGCGCTTGGCTGCCAGTTGGCCGGCAGCAACGGACGACGGGATTCCAGCTCTTTCAGCAGGAATTCCTGTTTCTCGGTTTCGCTCCACAGTGCATAGTCACCCAGATTCAGATACTGAGTCAGCTCAGAGAGTACCTGACCATGACGTTCGCCATCCTGACGGATATCCAGCTTCAGCAGGTTAACGCCGAAGCAGGCCAGCTTACGCAGCACGTCCAGCAGCATGCCATCCGCGATGATGCTCATGCCGCAAGCCTGCAGGGAGCGGTAGCACAGTTCCAGCGGTTCACGCAGCTGTTCGGTGCGGGTGATCAGGTCACGGTTCTCGGTGTACTGGCCCTGCAGCTTCGCAGTGACCGCCTGCTGTGTTTCACGCAGGGCATCACGGACGACACGCAGGATCGCACGGTACGGCTCGCTGCATTCACCAACGCGCTGACGCAGTTCATCGCTGCAGTCAGTCATCGACAGTTCCGATACCAGTTCCTGAATATCGGTCAGGAACAGATTGATTGCCACCCAGCGGGAAAGCAGCAACACTTCCTGCGTTACTTTGGCGGTTACGAACGGGTTACCGTCCCGGTCACCACCCATCCAGGAGGCAATACGGATCGGATGGGCACGCAGCGGTAAGCGAATACCGAAACTCTCCTGTAAGCGGTCGTCCAGCTGACGCAGGTACAGCGGGATCGCCGGCCACAGGTTGTTTTCAATTACCGCAAAACCCCATTTTGCTTCATCAACCGGAGTTGGACGCTGTTCACGGATTTCATTGGTATGCCAGGACTGATTCACCAGCTGCTCAATGCGGTGCAGGATGAATTTAGATTCACGCGGAGTCAGATCCTGCAGTTCCAGCTCTTCCAGACATTCGTTCAGCTGCACATGCTTATGGATCAGCGTGCGACGGGTCACTTCGGTCGGGTGCGCAGTCAGCACCAACTCAATATCCAGCTCACAAACGGTGTCGATGATTTCCTGTTGCGACAGGTTGGCGCTTTTTAATTTATCGAACAGTTTATCCAGCGTATCCTGTGTCGTGTGCAGCTCACCCTGACGGGACATGGAGTGGAATTGTTCTGCCACGTTGGCCAGGTTCAGGAATTGACTGAATGCGCGCGCGACAGGTAATAATTCGTCATCGCTCAGATTTTTCAGCGTAGAGATCAGCTTCTGTCTGTCTTCTTCATTACCCTGACGGGATGATTTAGCCAGTTGACGAATATTTTCAATCTTGCCGAGAAACTCCTCGCCAAGATGCTCCTTAATGGTTTTGCCCAGTAACTGGCCTAACATGCCTACATTACCGCGCAACGCCGCGTACATATCACTCATTAATGTCGTCCTTCCTTTGTAGTGGCGGGGTACAGCCTTTACCCCGCAAACGGTCCAAATTATCAGTATTCTTAATATCAGATCAAATAGTGAACGTCATAAAAATGCAAAAAATTGCATAAACGGCTACAAACAGAAACGTCGCACCAGATGCTGAATTAATTCGGTAGTGGGTTTAACAAAGGATAGATCAAGATACTCATCAGGCTGGTGCGCCTGCGTAATATATCCCGGACCCATCACGATCGTTTCACAACCTAATTGCTGAATGAATGGTGCTTCGGTGCAATAGTTCACGACCTCGGCTTTGTTACCACTCAGCTGTTCTGCTTCTTTGACAAATGCTGAGTTTTCATCACAGCCATAGGGTGGCACCGGTTCATGCAGATGTTCCAGACTGATGGCGCCTGGGAACTCGTCTTCCACCGGTGCCAGATGACGTTTCAATTCGGCAATCAAATCATCCGGCATGACGCCGGGAATCGGACGGAAATCAATGCACAGCTCGCACCCGCCGCAAATGCGGTTGGCGCTGTCACCGCCATGAATGCTGCCCAGATTCAGCGTCGGGTAGGGCACATCAAAATGCGCATTATGGTATTTCTGTTTCAGTTCCTGTTGCAGCGCCAGCACCTGTGTCAGCACCTTGTGCATGATTTCGATGGCATTGACGCCGTTCGCCGGATTAGATGAGTGCCCGCTTTTGCCGGTAACGCGGATCGACTCCGACATATGACCTTTATGCATAAATACCGGCACCAGTCCGGTCGGCTCACCAATCACCGCATAATCCGGGCGGATAGGGTGCGCATCTGCAATAGCCTTGGCGCCGGCCATACTGGTTTCTTCATCTGCCGTAGCCAGAATGCGCAGCGGTTTTTTCAACTGCGTTAAATCGATGCCTTTCAGTGCTTCAGCAATAAAGACAAAGAAGCCTTTCATATCGATCGTGCCAAGACCATAAATACGGTCACCGTCCTGCGTGAGCTTGAACGGATCTTTCTGCCAACGGCCGGCATCGAAAGGAACAGTATCGGTGTGTCCGGCAAGGAGCAATCCGCCATCACCACTGCCAAGCGTTGCGATCAGATTGAATTTTCCTGCAGTACCGGGTACCGGAGTGATATCGATCTCCATGCCTGATTTTTCAAACCAGGATGCCAGCAGTTCAATAACATCTTTATTACTCTGATCCCAGGCTGGGTCTGTGCTGCTGATCGATGGCAGCGCGATAATATCGCGGTACATCTGAAAAAAATCGGGATTACTCATGTTTCCTCCTTGCGCGGCACAGTTTAATTTGGTAAATAATAGAAATGCAATCGAAATGCATAAATATTAAGTTGTGAAGGCGGTTCAGGGCGTCTTCAGTCACGGGGCATCCAATATGTTCATTCAGCAATTTTTCATCACACGACGATATATTTCTGTCTGAATCTGCCACACTATGTGCCGCAGAAGTCCCATTTCACTTCGCTACGAATTAATCTGAATTTTGAGATAAATGGAAAGCGCTATGCTTAATGTCGTAATTATTGGTGCCAGTGGCTATGCCGGAGCTGAATTAGCCTTATTAGTACACAAACATCCTGAGCTTAACCTGAAAGGGCTTTATGTGTCTGCAGGTAGTCAGGATGCCAACAAACCTTTTTCCGCCTTGCATCCGCAGTGCCTGGGCCTGGTCGATCTGCCGGTGAAGCCGCTGGATGACGCCGGCATGCAGGAAGCCAAAACCGGCACTGATCTGATCTGTCTGGCCACGGCGCATGAAGTCAGTATGAACCTGGCGCCGCAGTTCCTGACAGCAGGCATTCCGGTGTTCGATCTGTCCGGTGCGTTCCGTGTGCAGCAGGACGGTTTTTACGACAAATACTACGGTTTCACTCACGATCAACCGGAATGGCTGTCTAAGGCTGTGTATGGTCTGGCTGAGTGGAATGCAGAACAAATCAAGCAAACCGATCTGGTTGCTGTTGCCGGTTGTTATCCAACCGCCTCACTGCTGGCGCTGAAACCACTGATGGCAGCAGGCCTTATCAAGGCTGATACCACGCCCATCATCAATGCGGTATCCGGTGTGTCCGGCGCAGGTCGTAAAGCAGCTATCGGTACCAGCTTCTGCGAAGTCAGCCTGAACCCGTACGGTGTATTCAACCACCGTCATCAGCCTGAAATCAGCTATCATCTGGGTGGTAAAGTGGTATTCCAGCCACATTTGGGCAATTTTGTCCGCGGTATTCTGGCAACTATCTATGTGCAACTGGCTGACGGCGTAACCGAAGAACAGGTCAATGCCGCATATCAGCAGGCATACAGCAACAGTCCGATTGTGCGTTTAAGCAAACAATGGCCATCCATCCGTGGCGTAGCCGGTACCCCATTCTGTGATCTGCACTGGCAAATGCAGGACGGATTACTGATCGTTGGCTCGGCAATCGATAACTTGTTGAAAGGTGCCTCTTCTCAGGCGCTGCAATGTATTAACCTGCGGTTTGGTTTCGAACCAACACTGGGCCTGATGTAAGTACAAGGAAAGTAGCAATGACACAACAAGTTCCGTTGATTATCAAACTCGGTGGCGCCCTGCTGGAAACAGAAGGGGCACTGACGGCTTTCATCGGTGGCATTCAGAGTTTCCTGAAACAGTTTCCCCGTCCGCTGGTTCTGGTTCATGGCGGTGGTTGTCTGGTTGACGACCTGCTGAAAGCATTGGGTAAAACCAGCACCAAGAAAAACGGTCTGCGTGTTACCCCGCTTGATCAGATCCCTTACGTAGTCGGTGCACTGGCTGGTACCGCAAACAAACAAATGATGGCTGAGGCGATTGCTCAGGGCCTGAATCCGGTCGGCTTGTCCCTGGCGGATGGTGGCCTGTGCGAAGTCACCCAGCTTGATCCTGAACTGGGCGCAGTCGGTGACTGCAAACCGAAGAATCCGGCATTGCTGAAAGCGTTGCTGGCGCAGAATTTCCTACCGGTCATCAGTTCTATCGGTATTACCGCACAAGGTGAACTGATGAATGTGAACGCGGACCAGGCGGCCATTGCGCTGGCGGAGCTGCTGGATGCCGACCTGCTGATGCTGTCTGATGTTGTCGGTATTCTGGATGCCAACAAACAGCTTATCCCTGAACTGGATCCGGCTAAAACAGAACAGCTGGTCGCGGATGGTGTGATCACTGATGGTATGGCTGTGAAAGTAAAAGCGGCCCTGCAGGTCTCTGCCGCGATTCAGAAACCAATTGTTGTTGCCAGCTGGCGTGATCCGGAACTGTTAGTAAAGCTTGCTAACGGTGAGGCAGCAGGTACTCGTCTCCAAGCTTAATAAATGGATTGTTAAGGAGCGCAGCGATGCGTCATCTGTTAGATACTACTGAGTTCAATAAAAGCGAATTAGAGGCCCTGATCGCATTAGGTCGGGAAATGAAAGCGAATCCGGCGGCATTCCGCACCGGACTGGCTGGAAAAAACATCGTAACGCTGTTTGAGAAGCAGTCTCTGCGTACCCGTGTGACGTTTGATATTGGTATCAATCGTCTGGGCGGTCATGCGGTGTATCTGGATCAGCAGAATGGCGTCATGGGACAGCGTGAATCGGTAAAAGATTTTGCGATGAACCTGTCCCGCTGGTGTGATGGCATTGTGGCTCGCGTGTTTGATCATAAAACCTTACTGGGTTTACGCGAACATGCCACTGTACCGGTCGTTAACTCGCTGTGTAACCTTTATCATCCATGTCAGGCGCTGGCGGATTTCATGACCATTGCCGAGAACTACGATGATCTGAGCAAGGTCAAGCTGGCCTATCTGGGCGACGGCAACAACGTTGCGCATTCCCTGCTGATCACCGGCGCCATTCTGGGTACCGATGTGACGGTGGTGTCCCCGAAAGGTTCCGGTCCGGATGCACAGATTTTTAATCTGGCAGCGGAACTGGCGCGCAAATCAGGCGCGAAACTGGCCGTTACAGACAACTGTGCCGATATTCGTGGTTTTGATGTCGCGTACACGGATACCTGGGTTTCCATGGGTGACAATACTCCGATGGACGCAGTGAAAGACAAGTTCATGCCATACCAGATTAATCAGGCATTATTGGATAACACCGGTATTCGCCATGTATTACATTGCCAGCCTGCTCACCGCGAGCTGGAAATCACCTCTGAAGTGATGGATGGCCCATCCTCACTGATCATGGATGAAGCCGAAAATCGCATGCACATCCAGAATGCGATTCTCTACACCCTGATCAATCAGGCATAATTTTAAGGGAGCCGCAAAAGTGGCTCCTTTTTCTTAATAGCCTCGTTACACTAAGCATTACCGCAAGAATTCAAGAAAGGAACCTGTCATGGCTTTATGGGGTGGACGTTTCAGCCAGGCTGCTGATACCCGATTCAAACAATTCAATGATTCACTGCGCTTTGACTATCGTCTGGCTGAGCAGGATATCGTCGGCTCCATTGGCTGGTCAAAAGCGCTGGTCAGCGTCGGTGTGCTGACGGCAGAAGAACAGGCGAAACTGGAAGCAGCCCTGCTGGCGCTGAAAGCCGAAGTGGACGCTGATCCGGAACAAATTCTGCGTTCAGATGCTGAAGATATTCACTCCTGGGTGGAAGGCAAACTGATTGAACGGGTCGGCGATCTGGGTAAAAAACTGCATACCGGACGCAGCCGTAACGATCAGGTCGCGACAGACCTGAAACTCTGGTGCAAACAGCAGGGCGTTATCCTGCTGGACAGCATTCATGGCCTGCAAACCAAACTGGTGGCGACCGCGCGTCAGTACCAGACCACCACCTTACCGGGCTATACTCACCTGCAACGCGCTCAGCCAGTGACATTCTCTCACTGGGCCCTGGCCTATGTGGAAATGCTGGATCGTGACTACACTCGCCTGCAGGATGCGCTGAAACGCCTGAATACCAGCCCGCTGGGTTCCGGTGCACTGGCTGGTACCGCTTATCCAATCGATCGTCAGGCACTGGCACTGGATCTGGGTTTTGAACGTGCGACCCGCAACAGTCTGGATTCCGTATCCGACCGTGATCATGCCGTGGAACTGATGAGCACCGCCGCACTGTCCATGATCCACCTGTCTCGTTTTGCCGAAGACCTGATTTTCTATGCCTCCGGCGAAGCCGGCTTCATTGAACTGTCAGACAAAGTGACTTCCGGCTCTTCATTGATGCCGCAGAAGAAAAACCCGGATGCACTGGAGCTGATCCGTGGTAAAACCGGTCGTGTGGCCGGTGCGCTGAATGGCATGCTGATGACACTGAAAGCACTGCCGTTGGCCTACAACAAAGACATGCAGGAAGACAAAGAAGGCCTGTTTGATGCGCTGGATACCTGGCATGACTGCCTGGATATGGCGCAGCTGGTACTGGAAGATCTGAAAGTCAACGAACCGGTCACCAAAGCCGCTGCCATGGGGGGCTACTCTAACGCCACCGAACTGGCAGACTATTTGGTGGCAAAAGGTATTCCGTTCCGCGAAGCACACCATATTGTAGGTGAAGCCGTGGTGTATGCCATTACTCAGCAGAAGCCACTGGAAGATTTGACCGTTGCCGAATTCCAGCAATTCAATACAGTGATTGCCGATGACGTGTATCCGATTCTGTCACTGGAATCCACACTGGCAAAACGTCAGGCGCTCGGCGGTGTCTGTGCAGAGCAGATTACATTTGCTTTGCAGCAGGCAGAACAGCATCTGAGTGCCCGCGTAAAATAAAACAATTTGAGAGAGACGTGTGCCAGTAAAAGGGGAGCATCGGCTCTCCTTTTTATTTATAGAAATTGAGCACAAAAGCGCCAATAGAACTTGCGCGCAGAATTCTGTCCCGTATAATACGCCAGCTTGCTAATACCAAGCTGAGCAATATGCTCTGGCGTGTGAGATATTCAACGCCTCATCAGTTCCTCCGATAGGGAGGAAAACTTAGCGAAACAACCTCTGGGTCGGAATAAAACGATCTCGGGCGGTTTTGTTTCATGTTCTTTTTACCATCTGGAGCTCTGGTCCATGCAGAACCAAAGAATCCGTATCCGTCTGAAGGCTTTCGATCATCGTTTGATCGACCAGTCTACTGCGGAAATCGTAGAAACTGCCAAACGCACTGGTGCACAGGTACGTGGTCCTATTCCACTGCCAACTCGCAAAGAGCGTTTCACTGTACTGATTTCTCCACACGTGAACAAAGATGCTCGTGATCAGTACGAAATCCGCACTCACAAGCGTCTGGTTGACATCGTTGAACCAACAGACAAGACCGTTGACGCTCTGATGCGTCTGGATCTGGCTGCTGGTGTTGACGTCCAGATCAGCTTGGGTTAATTCGGAAAGAGGTTGATAGACAATGACTCTCGGTCTTGTAGGTCGCAAACTGGGCATGACTCGCGTCTTCACTGAAGACGGCGTATCTATTCCAGTGACTGTTATTGAAGTAGAAGCCAACCGTGTTACCCAGCTGAAAACTCTGGAAACTGACGGTTACACCGCTGTTCAGGTAACTACCGGTGTTAAAAAGGCAAGCCGCCTGACTAAAGCTGAAGCTGGCCATTTCGCCAAAGCTGAAGTAGAAGCGGGCCGCGGTCTGTGGGAATTCCGTCTGAATGACGGCGAAGGCGCTGACCTGAAAGTTGGCTCTGAGCTGAAAGTAGACATTTTCGCTGACGTTAAAAAAGCAGACGTTACTGGTATCTCTAAAGGTAAAGGCTTTGCCGGTACCGTTAAGCGCTGGAACTTCCGCACCCAGGACATGACCCATGGTAACTCCCGTTCACATCGTGTACCGGGTTCTATCGGTCAGAACCAGTCTCCGGGTAAAGTGTTCAAAGGCAAGAAAATGGCTGGCCACATGGGTAACGAACGTGTAACCGTTCAGAGCCTGGATATCGTGCGCGTTGATGTTGAACGTAACCTGCTGCTCATTAAAGGTGCAGTTCCAGGTGCGACCAACGGCGACGTGATCGTCAAGCCTGCCGTTAAAGCGTAACGTCTGAGGAGATAGTAATGGAATTGGTATTGAAAGACGCGCAGAGCGCTCTTCAGGTTTCCGAAACTACCTTCGGTCGTGAGTTCAACGAAGCTCTGGTTCACCAGGTAGTCGTTGCTTATGCTGCTGCTGCCCGTCAGGGTACGCGCGCGCAGAAGACTCGCTCTGAAGTGTCTGGCGGCGGTAAAAAACCGTGGCGTCAGAAGGGTACTGGTCGTGCCCGTGCTGGTACTATCCGCTCTCCAATTTGGCGTGGCGGTGGAGTGACATTTGCGGCTAAACCGCAAGATCACAGCCAGAAAGTAAACCGTAAAATGTACCGTGGTGCGATCCAAAGCATCCTGTCTGAACTGGTTCGCCAGGAACGTCTGGTAGTTGTAGAGAAATTTGGTGTTGAAGCTCCTAAAACTAAAGAGCTGCTGACCAAACTGCAAGCACTGGATTTGAAAGACGTGCTGATCGTTACCCCAGAAGTTGAAGAAAATCTGTTCCTGGCTGCACGCAACCTGTACAAGGTTGACGTACGCGACGTAACAGGTATTGATCCGGTTAGCCTGATCGCCTTCGACAAGGTACTGATGACTGCTGATGCAGTGAAGCAAATCGAGGAGATGCTGGCATGATCCGTGAAGAGCGTCTACTGAAAGTTCTGAAGGCTCCGCACATCTCTGAAAAGAGCACAATGGTAGCTGAAAAGCTGAACACAATCGTGTTCAAGATTGCTACTGATGCGACTAAAGCGGAAGTCAAAGCGGCAGTTGAAAAACTGTTCGAAGTTAAGGTTGAAGCTGTTCGTACCCTGAACGTTGCTGGTAAGACCAAACGTACTGGTGCGCGCATGGGCCGTCGTTCCGATTGGAAAAAAGCCTACGTGACACTGGTTGAAGGTCAAGACATCGACTTCGTTGGCGGCGCTGCCGAGTAAGAGGAATTTAAAAAATGGCAATCGTAAAATGTAAGCCTACCTCTCCGGGTCGTCGTCACGTCGTTAAGATCGTTACACCGGAGCTGCATAAAGGTAAACCGTTTGCTGGCCTGCTGGAAGAAAAACGTAAAACTGGCGGTCGTAACAACAACGGTCGTATCACTACCCGTCATATCGGTGGTGGTCACAAACAGCACTATCGTCTGATTGATTTCAAACGTAACAAAGACGGTATCCCAGCTAAAATCGAACGTCTGGAATACGATCCAAACCGTTCTGCTAACATCGCACTGGTGTTGTACGCAGACGGCGAACGTCGTTATATCCTGGCACCGAAAAACATGAAAGCTGGTGATCCAATCGTTTCTGGTGTGGATGCACCGATCAAAGCAGGTAACGCGCTGCCAATGCGTAATATCCCGGTTGGTACTACTGTTCACGCAGTAGAAATGAAACCAGGTAAAGGCGCACAGCTGGCTCGTTCTGCTGGTGCTAGCGTACAGATCCTGGCGCGTGAAGGTGCATATGTAACCTTACGTCTGCGCTCTGGTGAAGTTCGTAAAGTTCTGGCTGAATGCCGTGCTACTATCGGTGAAGTTGGTAACTCAGAACACATGTTGCGTCAATTGGGTAAAGCCGGTGCTAACCGCTGGCGTGGTGTTCGTCCTACCGTTCGTGGTATGGCGATGAACCCAGTTGACCACCCACATGGTGGTGGTGAGGGTCGCAACAAAGGTATCCAGCCTGTATCTCCTTGGGGTACTCCGGCTAAAGGCTACCGCACACGTAGCAACAAGCGCACTGACAAGTACATTGTACGTCGTCGTAACAAGTAATTCTTTTTAAGAGGAATCGCCATGCCACGTTCTCTCAAGAAGGGTCCATTTATTGACCTGCACTTGCTGAAGAAGGTAGAGAAAGCGGTGGAAAGCGCGGACAAAAAGCCTATTAAGACTTGGTCCCGTCGTTCAATGATCATTCCAGATATGATTGGTTTGACCATCGCTGTCCATAATGGTCGTCAGCACGTACCAGTTTATGTAACCGACGAAATGATCGGTCATAAACTTGGTGAATTTGCACCGACTCGTACTTATCGCGGTCATGCCGCTGATAAGAAGGCCAAGAAGAAATAAGGGATAAATGATGGAAGCTATCGCTAAACACCGTTTTGCCCGTACTTCTGCACAGAAAGCCCGCCTGGTTGCTGATCAGGTTCGCGGTCTGCCTGTGGATCGGGCCTTGAACCTGCTGGCATTCAGCCCGAAAAAAGCGGCTGAGCTGATCAAAAAGGTTCTGGAGTCTGCTGTTGCTAACGCAGAGCACAATGAAGGCGCGGATATCGACACCCTGAAAGTGAAAACTATCATGGTTGACGAAGGTCCATCTCTGAAGCGTATTCGTGCTCGTGCTAAAGGCCGTGCGGACCGTATCGTCAAGCGTACTGCCCACATCACTGTGGTAGTATCCGACGCTAAGGCTGGGAGATAAGCAATGGGTCAGAAAGTACATCCTAATGGTATCCGTTTAGGTATTACCAAGCCGTTCAACTCTACTTGGTATGCGAATACCAAAGAGTTCGCAGACAATCTGCACGGTGATTTTCAGGTACGTCAGTATCTGACCAAGGAGCTGAAAGCAGCCTCTCTGTCCCGCATTGTGATCGAGCGTCCAGCTAAGAGCATTCGCGTGACTATCCACACTGCCCGTCCAGGTGTAGTGATTGGTAAGAAAGGTGAAGATGTTGAAAAACTGCGCAAGCAAATCGCCAGCATCGCTGGTGTGCCTGCACAGATCAACATCGCTGAAGTTCGTAAGCCAGAGTTGGACTCTCAGCTGGTTGCTGACAGTATCTCCTCTCAGCTGGAACGTCGTGTTATGTTCCGTCGCGCTATGAAGCGTGCGGTACAAAACGCAATGCGTCTGGGTGCTAAAGGTATCAAAGTTGAAGTTAGCGGCCGTTTAGGTGGTGCAGAAATCGCACGTTCCGAATGGTACCGTGAAGGTCGTGTACCGCTGCACACTCTGCGTGCAGACATCGACTATGCTACCTCTGAAGCACACACCACTTATGGTGTTATCGGTGTTAAGGTATGGATCTTCAAAGGTGAAGTTCTGGGCGGTCTGGCTGCTGTGAACGCTGCTGCTGCAGCTGCACAGCAAGAGCCGGCTCCTGCCAAGCCGAAACGCAAACCGCGTGGTGCTAAGTAAGGAGAACCGGTAAATGTTGCAACCAAAGCGTACAAAGTTCCGTAAGGTTCATAAAGGCCGTAACCGCGGTCTGGCTAATGCAGGTAGCGATGTATCTTTCGGTACCTACGGTCTGAAAGCGGTAACTCGTGGCCAGCTGACTGCGCGTCAGATCGAAGCTGCACGTCGTGCGATGACCCGTGCTGTTAAGCGTCAAGGTAAAATTTGGATCCGTGTTTTCCCGGACAAACCAATTACTGAGAAACCGCTTGAAGTGCGTATGGGTAAAGGTAAGGGTAACGTAGAATACTGGGTTGCCTTGATCCAACCAGGCAAAGTGCTGTACGAGATGGACGGTGTACCAGAATCTCTGGCACGTGAAGCATTCGAATTAGCGGCTGCTAAACTGTCTGTTAAGACCACCTTTGTTATTCGGACGGCAATGTGATGAAAGCTCAAGATCTGCGTCAGAAAAGTGTGGAAGAGCTGAAAGCTGAGCTGCTGGGCCTGCTGCGTGAGCAGTTTAATCTGCGCATTCAGAAGAGCACTGGTCAGCTGAACCAGACTCACACTATTAAACAAGTACGTCGCGACATCGCGCGCGTTAAAACTGTACTGAACGAGAAGGCAGGTGCGTAATGACTGATACAACCCGTACTCTGCAAGGTCGTGTAGTTAGTGACAAAATGGACAAGTCCATTACTGTGGCTGTTGAACGTAAGGTAAAACACCCGATCTACGGGAAAATTATCGTGCGTACTACTAAGCTGCATGTCCATGATGAAAACAACGAATGCAAGACTGGCGACCTGGTGGAAATCCGCGAGTGTCGTCCACTGTCCAAGACCAAGTCCTGGACTCTGGTATCCGTTGTAGAAAAAGCCTAATCATCGATTAGGATTGGAATGTGAGCGGCCCTTTACCGGGCCGTTCATTTTTTGTCTACCACTTTGTTTGGTGCTGTGATATTATGCCGCGCCTTTCATAAAGGTAGCCAGATGCCCACATTTAGTGGGAAGTAGTTATTTAGCGGAGCACTAACATGATCCAAATGCAAAGTATGCTGGACGTCGCCGACAACTCCGGCGCTCGCAGCGTAATGTGTATTAAGGTTCTGGGTGGTTCGCACCGCCGTTATGCCGGTGTAGGCGACATCATCAAAGTTTCCATTAAAGAAGCAATTCCACGTGGAAAAGTGAAAAAAGGTGATGTGTACAATGCGGTGGTCGTTCGCACCCGTAAAGGCGTTCGTCGTCAAGATGGTTCTCTGATCCGTTTTGATCGCAACGCGGCTGTGCTGTTGAACAACCAACATCAGCCGATCGGTACTCGTATCTTCGGCCCAGTGACTCGTGAACTGCGTGGTGATAAGTTCATGAAGATCGTGTCCCTGGCCCCAGAAGTACTGTAAGGAGCACAGAACATGGCAGCAAAAATCCGTCGTGAAGACGAAGTAATTGTTTTGACCGGTAAAGACAAAGGCAAACGTGGCAAAGTCACTAAAGTCTTGGTTCAACAGGGCAAAGTAATTGTTGAAGGCATCAATGTGGTGAAAAAACATCAGAAGCCAGTTCCGGCTTTAGGTGTTGCTGGCGGTATCGTTAGCAAAGAAACCCCTATCGATGTATCAAACGTAGCGATTTTCAACCCTGCTACTGGCAAGGCTGATCGCGTTGGTTTCCGGTTTGAAGACGGCAACAAAGTGCGTTTCTTCAAATCAAACGGTGAACTAGTAAAGTAATTGGAGTTTAACGATGGCGAAACTGCATGATACCTACAGACAAACTGTAGTCCAGGAACTGATGAAACAGTTCGGCTACAATTCTGTCATGCAAGTCCCTCGGATCGAGAAGATCACCCTGAACATGGGTGTCGGTGAAGCCTTGGCTGACAAAAAAGTACTGGAAAATGCTGCTGCTGATCTGGCTGCAATTTCTGGTCAGAAGCCACTGATCACCAAAGCACGCAAATCAGTTGCGGGCTTCAAGATTCGTGAAGGCTACCCGATCGGTTGTAAAGTAACCCTGCGCGGCGAGCGTATGTGGGAGTTTTTGGAGCGCTTGATTTGCATCTCTATGCCACGTATCCGTGACTTCCGTGGTGTTAGTGCCAAGTCCTTTGATGGTCGTGGTAACTACTCTATGGGCGTACGTGAGCAAATCATCTTCCCCGAAATCGACTACGATAAAGTCGATAAAGTGCGCGGTCTGGATATCACTATCACAACGACTGCGAAGACTGACGAGGAAGGCCGTGCTCTGCTGGCTGCCTTTAGCTTCCCATTCCGTAAGTAAGGTGTAGGGTTATGGCAAAACTGTCCATGATTGCACGTGAAGATAAACGTGCAAAATTGATTGCAAAACACTTCGAGAAGCGTGCTGCACTGAAAGCGATTATCGCTGATGTGAACTCTTCTGATGAAGCTCGTTGGGACGCAGTGCTCAAGCTGCAACAACTGCCGCGTGATTCCAGCCCGAGCCGTCAACGTAATCGTTGCAATATCACAGGTCGTCCACATGGCTACCTGCGTAAATTCGGTCTTTGCCGCATCAAAGTGCGTGAGCACATGATGAAAGGCGAAATTCCTGGCCTGAAAAAGGCTAGCTGGTAATTAATCTCGGGAGTTAAGACACATGAGCATGCAAGATCCGATCGCGGACATGCTGACCCGCATCCGCAACGGTCAGGCGGCCCACAAGGTTTCCGTCTCTATGCCTTCTTCCAAGCTGAAAGTAGCTATTGCTAATCTGCTGAAAGAAGAAGGTTACATCGCTGACGTTAAAGTGAATGGCGACGTTAAACCTGAACTGGAAATTGAACTGAAATATTTCCAGGGTAAGCCTGTTGTTGAGCTGATCCAGCGCGTAAGTCGCCCTGGTCTGCGTATTTATAAGAAACGTGGCGACCTGCCAAAGATCATGAATGGTCTGGGTATCGCTGTGGTTTCTACTTCTAAAGGTGTGATGACTGACCGTGCTGCGCGTAAAGCAGGCATGGGCGGTGAGATCATCTGCTACGTAGCGTAAGGAGCTAGGAAATGTCTCGTGTTGCGAAAGCACCTGTTACTATTCCTGCTGGCGTGGAAGTAACCCTGAACGGCCAGGAAATTGCTGTTAAAGGTAAAAATGGCACCCTGAAGCGCACTCTGAACGCTGCAGTTATCGTCACCAAAGAAGAAAATGTGTTGAAATTCGCACCTCAGGAAGGTGTGGCTGGTGCAGACGCGCAGGCTGGTACTGCTCGTGCACTGGTAAACAACATGGTTATTGGTGTTACTACTGGCTTCGAGCGCAAACTGGTGCTGGTTGGTGTAGGTTACCGTGCACAGGCTAAAGGCAAGTCTGTTGGTCTGGCTCTGGGTTTCTCCCATCCAATCGACCATGAACTGCCTGAAGGTGTTACAGCTGAATGCCCGACTCAGACTGAAATCGTGCTGAAAAGTGCGGATAAAGCTCTGTTAGGTCAGGTTGCGGCTGACATCCGTGCCTATCGTAGCCCGGAGCCTTACAAAGGCAAAGGTGTACGCTATTCTGACGAAGTTGTGCGTACTAAAGAAGCTAAGAAGAAGTAAGGTAACACTATGGACAAGAAAGCAGCTCGTATCCGTCGTGCTACTAAAGCACGTCGTAAAATGCTGGAACTGGGCGCGACTCGTCTGGTGGTTCACCGTACTCCGCGTCATATTTATGCGCAGGTTATCGCAGCAGGCGGCGCAGAAGTTTTAGCTTCTGCATCAACTGTTGAGTCAACCATTCGTGAGCAAGTGAAATACACCGGTAACGCTGATGCGGCCGCCGCTGTGGGTAAAGCTATTGCAGAGCGTGCTCTGGCAAAAGGTGTTACCACTGTAGCGTTCGATCGCTCTGGGTTCCAATATCACGGTCGCGTAGCCGCACTGGCTGCCGCTGCACGTGAAGCTGGTCTTCAGTTCTAAGCCAGGAGTCGACAATGTCTAAAATCGAATCTCAAGCCGGTGAACTGCAAGAAAAGCTAGTCGCAGTAAACCGTGTTTCAAAAGTAGTTAAAGGTGGTCGTATTTTCTCCTTCACAGCTCTGACTGTTGTTGGTGATGGTTCTGGCCGCGTTGGTTTCGGTTACGGTAAAGCACGTGAAGTTCCTGCTGCTATTCAAAAAGCAATGGAACAGGCTCGTCGTAACATGGTTAAAGTAGAGCTGATTGAAGGCACTCTGCATCATCATGTTAAAGGAACCCATGCTGGTTCTACCGTATTCATGCAGCCTGCTTCTCAGGGTACCGGTATCATTGCCGGTGGTGCGATGCGTGCCGTTCTGGAAGTAGCTGGTGTACATAACGTTCTGGCTAAGACCTATGGCTCAACCAATCCGATGAATGTCGTTCGTGCAACTATCGAAGCACTGGCTGACATCAAATCACCGGAACAGGTTGCGGCTAAACGTGGTCTGCGCGTGGAAGAAATCCTGGGGTAATACGACATGGCTAACAAGACTGTAAAAGTTACACAGACTCGCAGCTCCATCGGTCGTTTACCGAAGCACAAAGCCACTCTGGTGGGTTTGGGTCTGCGTCGTATTGGTCACACTGTTGAACTGGAAGATACTCCATGTGTTCGCGGTATGATCAACCAGGTTTATTACATGGTGAAGGTGGAGGAGTAATCAATGCGTTTAAACACTCTTTCTCCAGCAGCTGGTGCTAAATCTGCCAAAAAGCGTGTAGGTCGTGGTATCGGTTCTGGTTTGGGTAAAACCGGTGGCCGTGGCGTCAAAGGCGCTGGTTCACGTGCTGGCGGCGGTGTTCGTGCAGGTTTCGAAGGCGGTCAAATGCCTCTGAAAATTCGTCTGCCGAAATTTGGCTTCTATTCTCGTAAAGGCGCTGTTACTGCAGAAGTTCGTCTGAGCGAAGTAGCTAAAGTTGAAGGCGACGTAGTCGACCTGAACACTCTGAAGCAAGCTGGTGTAATCACTAAAGGCATGCAATTTGCCAAGATCGTTCTCTCTGGGAACATCGACCGTGCAGTAACAGTTCGTGGTGTTAGCGTTACTAAAGGCGCTCGTGCTGCGATCGAAGCTGCAGGTGGCAAAATCGAGGAATAATAAGTAGATGGCCAAGAAACCAGGATTAGTAACACGGGGCTCGCAAGGGGGCCTGAGCGAACTGAAAAGCCGATTGCTTTTCGTTCTAGGTGCTATCATCGTCTTCCGTGCGGGCGCTTATGTGCCGATTCCTGGTATTGACGCTACTGTGCTGGGACAATTGTTCCAGCAACAGAAGGGAACCATCATTGAAATGTTCAACATGTTCAGTGGTGGTGCCCTGTCTCGTGCATCAATTTTCGCGCTGGGTATTATGCCGTATATTTCGGCTTCAATTATTATCCAGTTGCTGACCGTTATCAGTCCTTATTATGCTGAGCTTAAGAAGGAAGGTGAAAGTGGTCGGCGAGTGATCAGTAAGCATACCCGTTGGGGTACTCTGGTATTAGCCACGGTACAAGCATCGGGAATTGCGACCGGTCTGCCAAATATGATGCATGGCTTGGTGCTCAACCCCGGTTTCGGCTTCTACTTTACTGCGGTTGTTAGTCTGGTTACCGGAACCATGTTTTTGATGTGGTTAGGTGAACAAATTACAGAACGCGGTATTGGTAACGGTATTTCGCTGATCATCTTTGCTGGTATTGTTGCCGGATTGCCTCATGCTATTGGAGCAACCGCAGAACAAGCCCGTCAGGGTGAATTGCATATCCTGTTGCTGTTGTTACTCGTGGTAATTGTGTTTGCAGTGACTTACTTTGTTGTATTCGTTGAACGTGGTCAGCGTCGAATCGTTGTTAACTACGCGAAACGCCAGCAAGGCAATCAGATTTTTGCAGCACAAAGCACACATTTGCCGTTAAAACTTAATATGGCGGGTGTTATCCCGGCAATTTTTGCATCCAGTATCATTCTGTTCCCAGGCACTATTGCGTCCTGGTTCGGTCAGGGTGACTCATGGATTGCAAATATTCTGCAAGAAATCTCTATGAGCTTGCAGCCAGGTCAGCCGTTGTATGAACTGTTGTATGCTACTGCCATTATTTTCTTCAGCTTCTTCTATACCGCGCTGGTATTTAATCCGCGTGAAACAGCTGATAATTTGAAGAAAAGTGGCGCTTTTATCCCAGGCATCCGCCCGGGTGAGCAGACAGCGCGTTTTATCGATAAAGTGATGACTCGTTTAACACTGGCTGGGGCCTTGTACATCACAGCGATTTGCTTGGTACCACAGTTACTGATGACCCTTTGGCATGTGCAGTTCTACTTTGGTGGTACTTCTCTGCTGATTATTGTTGTTGTCATCATGGACTTTATGGCACAGGTTCAAACCCATATGATGTCTCATCAATATGGGGATGTACTGAGAAAAGCCAATCTTAAAGGCGTAGGCCGTTAATCCGGTCTAATATTGCGGAGTTAAGCAATGAAAGTTCGCGCTTCCGTTAAAGCAATCTGCCGTAACTGCAAAATCATCAAACGCCACGGTGTGGTACGTGTGATTTGCACTGAGCCGAAGCATAAACAACGCCAAGGCTAATATATTTTCGGTAGAGACTTGCAAAGTCGGGGCTGGCTAAGTACATTAGCCAGCCTACATTTGTGTGTAGGCTGATCACCATGTATCCGGAACGGGCTTTGTGGTGGTCGTACATTTATTATTTGTTTAGGAGTGGAATAGTGGCCCGTATCGCTGGCATTAACATTCCTGACCATAAACATGCAGTTATCGCGTTAACTGCGATTTATGGCATTGGCGACACCCGCGCAAAAAGCATTTGCGCAGCAGCTGGTATCGCCGAGGATGTGAAAGTTAAAGATCTGGACGAAGCTCAAATCGAAGCGCTTCGTACTGAAGTTGGTAAGTTTACTGTCGAGGGTGACCTTCGCCGTGAAGTATCCATGAACATCAAACGTCTGATGGACTTGGGTTGCTATCGTGGTCTGCGTCATCGTCGTGGTCTGCCGGTTCGCGGACAGCGTACCAAAACTAACGCGCGCACCCGTAAGGGTCCTCGTAAACCGATTAAGAAGTAAGCGGGAAGGTAGAAAATGGCAAAAGCTCCTACTCGTGCTCGTAAGCGCGTTAGAAAGCAAGTTAGCGACGGCATTGCACACGTTCATGCCTCTTTCAATAACACAATCGTGACTATTACCGATCGTCAAGGTAACGCTCTGTCTTGGGCTACCGCTGGCGGTTCAGGTTTCCGTGGTTCTCGTAAATCCACTCCGTTCGCTGCACAGGTTGCTGCTGAACGTGCTGGTGAAATCGCCAAAGAATACGGCGTTAAGAACCTGGAAGTAATGGTTAAAGGTCCTGGTCCGGGCCGTGAGTCTTCTATTCGTGCGTTGAATGCTGCGGGTTTCCGCATCACCAACATCACTGATGTGACTCCGATCCCGCACAACGGTTGTCGTCCGCCTAAAAAACGTCGTGTGTAACGGTGTTTGGTAGGATTGTTGGAGAAAGAACATGGCAAGATATTTAGGCCCAAAGCTGAAGCTTAGCCGTCGTGAAGGCACCGATCTGTTCCTGAAATCAGGCGTTCGTGCTATCGACTCTAAGTGTAAAATTGATACAGCTCCTGGTCAGCACGGTGCGCGTAAGCCACGTCTGTCTGACTACGGCGTACAGCTGCGTGAAAAACAGAAAGTCCGTCGTATTTACGGTATTCTGGAAAAGCAATTCCGCAACTATTACCGTGAAGCAACCCGCTTGAAAGGTAATACCGGTGAAAACCTACTGCAGTTGCTGGAAGGTCGTCTGGATAACGTGGTTTATCGTATGGGTTTTGCAACTACCCGTGCGGAAGCTCGCCAGCTGGTTAGCCACAAAGCCATCGTTGTGAATGGCAAAGTAGTTAACATTCCTTCTTCTCAGGTTTCTCCTGAAGATGTGGTCACTGTTCGTGAGAAGGCGAAAAAACAAGCTCGTATCAAGGCCGCACTGGACTTGGCTGCGCAGCGTGAAAAGCCAACTTGGATTGAGATCAATGCAGACAAGATGGAAGGCGTTTACAAACGTCTGCCAGAGCGTTCAGATCTGTCTGCTGACATCAATGAACAGTTGATCGTCGAGCTTTACTCCAAGTAAGGCTAGCTTCTAAGAGAGGACATAATGCTGGGTTCTGTAACAGATTTTCTCAAGCCACGTTTGGTTGATATCGAGCAACTTAGTCCGACTCATGCCAAGGTAACTCTTGAGCCGTTGGAGCGTGGTTTCGGTCATACTTTAGGTAATGCGTTACGGCGCATTCTCCTGTCGTCCATGCCGGGATGTGCAGTTGCTGAGGTTGAGATCGACGGCGTATTGCACGAGTACAGCAGTAAAGAAGGTGTCCAGGAAGATATCCTGGAGATCCTGCTGAACTTGAAAGGCATTGCAGTAAAGCTGGAAGGTAAAGATGAAGTAATCCTTTCGCTGACCAAGTCTGGTGCGGGCCCGGTCACGGCAGGTGATATCGTCCATGGTGATGATGTTGTCATTGTCAATCCGGAGCATGTGATTTGTCATCTGACCGGTGCTAATGCTGAGATCAGCATGCGTCTGCGTGTACAACGTGGTCGCGGCTATGTTCCAGCATCAGCTCGTTTACATACAGATGATGAAGATCGTCCGATTGGTCGTTTGTTGCTGGATGCGGCTTTCAGCCCTGTTGTACGTATTGCGTACAATGTTGAAGCTGCCCGTGTTGAACAACGTACTGATCTGGATAAGTTGGTTATCGATATGGAAACCAACGGCACGCTGGATCCGGAAGAGGCTATTCGTCGTGCAGCCACTATTCTGGCTGAACAACTGGATGCCTTTGTTGATTTGCGTGATGTTTCCGTTCCGGAGAAGAAAGAAGACAAGCCGGAGTTCGATCCGATCCTGCTGCGTCCTGTTGATGATCTGGAATTGACAGTTCGTTCTGCGAACTGCCTGAAAGCAGAAGCAATCCATTATATTGGTGATCTGGTACAACGTACCGAGGTTGAGTTGCTGAAAACGCCAAACCTGGGTAAAAAGTCTTTGACTGAAATCAAAGACGTGCTGGCTTCCCGTGGTCTGTCTCTGGGTATGCGCCTGGAAAACTGGCCACCAGCAAGTCTGGCTGATAATTAATCCAGATCGCAGGTTCTACCGATTTTGTTAGAAGGATAAGGTCATGCGCCATCGTTTGAGTGGTCGTCAACTGAACCGGAATGCAAGCCATCGTTCGGCTATGTTCCGTAACATGGCCAGCTCCCTTGTTCGTCATGAGATCATCAAGACGACTCTGCCTAAAGCAAAGGAGCTACGTCGTGTAGTTGAGCCCTTGATTACTCTTGCTAAGAGTGACAGTGTTGCAAATCGTCGTCTGGCGTTTGCGCGTACCCGCGACAGAGATGTTGTTGGTAAACTGTTCGCTGAACTTGGCCCACGTTTTCAAGGCCGTCCAGGTGGTTACACTCGCATTCTGAAATGCGGTTTCCGCGCTGGTGATAATGCACCAATGGCTTATATTGAGCTGGTTGGTCGTCCGGTAGATGCTGAAGCAGTTACCGAAGAATAAAATAAGGCCGGGGATTCCCGGCTTTATTTTTTTACAAACAATGTCTTGGTGGTTTCTATATCTGCCAGTTCTTGTCTTATGATTTGATCCTTCCTCTGCTATACTCAGCTCATAATGAGTCGTTGGGTTTATCTACCTGTTTTTCATAAAAAACTCATATTTGTTTTTAATAATTTATTACCGGTTATCTGAATATCCGATGCTGATTTCTTCCCGAATTGAGTTAAAACCTCCATCGCTTGACTGGGTCGAGCCATTGCGCCTTGCTTTATCTGAAAGCTATGAATTACATCAGTTATTCTTAGACTGGGCAGAACCAGATCCGTCCCTGCTGACCGTAACAGCTAATATGAATGTGGCAAAAGAACAGTTTGAACGTAAAGAACATGAATTACGTTTCTTGATTGTTCGCCGGGAAGATCAGGAATTGGTTGGCAGTATTAGCCTTCATGTCCGGGATGTTGCGGTTCCCTATTACGAAATAGGGTATTGGGTCCGACAATCGGCCACTGGCAAGGGGTATATTACAGAAGCTGTCTTGTTGTTAGCGGATTATGCATTTATCCATTTACATGCTGCGAGACTTGAAATCCGGACCGCTGCCAGTAATGACAAGAGCCGGGCTGTAGCTGAAAGGGCCGGTTTTCGTCTGGAGGCAACGCTACAGAACGCATGTCGAACACAGGGGCATTTGGATGATATGCTGGTATATAGCCGGATTGGGCATGAAGATATGATTCCGGAGGTTGATCTGGTGGATATCTCTCCGGAATATATTGATTCTTAATCTGTTTACTGACTACTCGTCATATTTCTCAATGGGTTTTCCCATTTCTGCCATCAGTTGCTGTACGGCAAGAGGGATATCATCCGGACAGTCTTTCCGCAGATCGTCATCAGCCGGTAAAGGTTGTCCCGTATACGCGTGCAGGAAAGCCTCACAAAGCAATTCACTATTCGTCGCGTGCCGCAGGTTGTTTATCTGACGGCGAGTGCGTTCATCTGTCAGTATCTTTAGTACTTTCAGAGGAATGGATACAGTGATCTTCTTAACCTGTTCACTCTTTTTACCGTGTTCTGCATATGGACTGATATATTCGCCATTCCACGCCGTTTTCATTTCACACCTGTTATTCCATCCAGATATTGCCATAGTAACCCGTATAGCCTGTAATGGCAATCTATAGGCAAAGCCATATGGACGTCCAGAAGTGTTGACGTCTTCGGTGCGGTAGGTTACCGTGATGTTAAATGCGACGATCAGGGAGCTACTATGTCGGATTACAAGCAGGAAACATATGCGGTCAAATCAGGAATTGCTACAGATACACAATTTGGTGCGGTAGTACCTCCCATTTATCTGTCCACTAACTATACCTTTGCCGGTTTTGGTGAAAAACGGGAGTTTGATTACAGCCGTTCCGGTAATCCAACCAGAAATACGTTAGCTAATGCGCTTGCTGCTTTGGAAGGCGGGGCGGGAGCGGTATTTACCGGAAGTGGAATGGGGGCGATTAATCTGGTGACTGCGCTGTTGTCTGCAGATGATCTGCTGGTTGCTCCGCATGATTGCTATGGTGGCACTTATCGTTTGTTCCAGCATGTGGCAGCTAAAGGTTCTTACCGGATACTGTTTGTTGATCAGACCGATCCTGATGCGGTAGCGCGAGCTTTGGCTCAAAAGCCAAAACTGGTATGGGTCGAAACACCGTCTAATCCGTTGTTACGCGTGGTTGATATTGCCGCTATTTGCCAGCAGGCGCATACCGTCGGAGCTCTGGTGGCGGTTGATAACACGTTCCTGTCTCCGTTACTGCAACAACCTCTGGCGTTGGGGGCTGATATTGTTGTGCACTCTACGACTAAATACATCAATGGCCACTCGGATGTTGTTGGCGGGGCGGTCATTGCGAAAGAAACCGCGTTACATGAGAAACTGGCCTGGTGGGGCAATTGTTTGGGCCATACCGGTGGTGCCTTCGATGCTTATCTGACTTTGCGCGGTTTGCGGACATTAGCGCCACGTATGCGTGCGCATCAGGAAAATGCTAATGCCATTCTGGCGTACCTGCAGCAAAAACCACAGGTGACTAAAATTTATCATCCTGGTTTACCAGATCATCCGGGGCATGAAATTGCAAAACGGCAACAGCAAGGTTTTGGCGCCATGCTGAGCTTCGAAGTTGATTTTGATATTGAACAGTTGAAGCAATTTTTGGGTGGTTTGCAGCTGTTTTGTCTGGCAGAGTCATTAGGTGGAGTGGAAAGTCTGGTGGCTCATCCGGCCAGTATGACTCATGCAGGCATGGATCCGGAAGCACGACGTGTGGCGGGTATTTCGGATCAGTTATTACGGTTATCTGTCGGGATTGAACATATCACCGATTTGCTGGCTGATTTGGATCATGCATTTGCATGTGTCACCAGTAGTAAGTAAAACAAAAACAAGCAATACAGAGCAAGGCAACTGTATTAGGCAATAAGGGGTAATAAAGTATGTCGCGTACCACAACGGGTCATCTGCCGGGACGACAGGTTCATAAATTTGGTGGTAGCAGTCTGGCTGATCCAAATTGTTATCGCCGGGTCGCAGGATTGATTGAACAAGAGTCTGATCCGCGGGCTTTGATCGTTGTCTCTGCCGCCGGGAAAACAACAAATCGTTTGCTGCAGGTACTGGAGCTCAGCGAGGCGGGTGATGATGCGGTGGTTGCGGCATTAAACGGATTGCGAAGCTATCAATTAGGGCTGATTGAGGGTGTTCTGGAAGGCCCGGCACGTCAGGCATTATCCTTGCAGTTGATGGAAGACATAGAGACCATCGCCCGGGTATTGAATCATGGTTACGATCGGCACGGTCGCAACGGAATATTAGCCAACGGTGAGGTATGGTCGGCCCGGTTACTGGCTGCACTGTTAACAGAACGGGGTAATCAGACAGCCTGGCTGGATGCCCGGCGTTTCCTATCCGCCGAGGATGGTGCACTGGCGAGGGTGAATGAGCCGTTATCCCGGGAAAAACTACGGGAAGTGCTGGCCGGAACGGGGGAACAGCGCATTGTTGTTACTGGGTTTATTGCGGCAGATAGCGAGGGGCGGACATTGTTATTGGGGCGCAATGGTTCCGACTATTCGGCGACGTTGCTTGGTGCATTGGCCGATGCCGAATCGGCAACTATCTGGAGTGATGTGGCGGGGGTCTACAGTGCTGACCCGCGTTGTGTAAAAGAAGCCAAATTGCTGGAGCGTTTATCGCTGACCGAGGCGAATGAACTGGCCCGTTTAGGTGCGCCTGTGCTGCATTCTCGAACCTTGCAACCTCTTTTCCGCAGCCAGCAGAAACTGGTGCTGCGCTCAAGCTATGCGCCAGCAGGCGGTGCCTCACATATTTTACGTCGCAAATCGCAGGTAAAAGGCGCCCGGATCGTGACTTCTCTGGATCAGATTGCGCTGATTGAATTACGTATTCAGCCCGGCTGTGATTATGCGAAGGCCGTTGCGCAACTGGAGGAAGTATTAGCGGCACAGCAATTATCGCCGTTAGTAAGCAAATCGCAGCCCGACCGGCGGATTCTGCGTCTGGCGTATACGCTGGAGATGATTGCGGATGCCAATCAGTTCCTGCTGCAGAATCAGGAACAGGTGAGCCTGAAAGAAGTGGTCCGCCGCGATGGATTCAGCCTGATCGGTTTGGTGGGAACCGGTGTTTGTGACAACGCAGAGCAGTGTCATCGGTTTTATCGGTTGCTCGTAGATCAACCTCTCGAATTTATTTACACCTCGCCGGATGGCATGAGTCTGGTGGCTGTCGTTCGGGAAATTACTCTGGAGCCATTACTGATTGCGCTGCATCACGCCATGTTTCTGCAGACAAAACGGGTCGGTCTGGTGGTACTGGGAAAGGGGAATATTGGTAGTCAGTGGCTAAAGTTGCTGGCAAAGGAGAAACATCATGTTGAACAGGCGCATCAGCTGACCCTGACACTGTATGGATTGTTTGATTCGCGTGGTGGCATTCTCAGTGAGGATGGGTTGGATCCGCTTCAAGTGCTGGATAGTTTCGATCCCCAGCCTGTTATCTGGGCGGAACTGCTGGTACAGCTTGAGCAACATCCTTTCGACGAGTTAATTATTCTGGATCTGACCGCGAGTGAAACGGTCAGCAGCTACTATCCTGAATTTGCCCAAATCGGGGCGCATCTGATCACGGCCAATAAACTGGCAGGCGCGGCGGAAAGTGCATTTTTTCAACGAGTCCGGCAGAGTTTTACGGAACATCAGGTGCAATGGCGTTATAACGCGACCGTCGGTGCCGGTTTGCCGGTTCAGGCCTGTATCCGGATGATGCTGGAGTCAGGTGACCGGGTGCATGGTATCTCTGGCATTTTTTCCGGCACGCTGAGCTGGTTGTTCCAGCAATATGATGGTTCACTACCGTTTTCAGAGTTGGTGGATCAGGCCTGGCAGCACGGTCTGACAGAGCCGGATCCCCGTGAAGATCTTTCCGGGCATGATGTCCGTCGTAAGCTGCTGATTCTGGCCCGTGAGGCCGGACTGGAGCTGGAACCGGATCATATTTCGTTACAGAGTCTGGTTCCGGTCGAGCTGGCAGAGATACCATTGGAAGCGTTTTTTGAACGGCTGAGAGAGCTGGATCGGACAGTGGAAGCTGCTTTTGAGGAAGCCAGGGCACATGGCAAGGTGTTGCGCTATGTCGCCCGTCTGGATCGCGATGGTTCTGCCCGTGTGGGACTGGATATGCTGTCTGCGGAGCATCCGTTTGCCAATCTTCGTCCGTGCGATAACATCTTCTCGATTGAGACCGATTTTTATCGTACTAACCCGCTGATCCTGCAAGGACCTGGCGCAGGACGGGAAGTAACGGCGGCAGCGGTACAAGCCGATCTGTGGAAAATCTGTGCTGCATTAAGATAAATGTCAATAAGCACGGAATGATGTCGCATTCAGTGCTCCGGCGGCTAGTTCCGTTACTTCAATATAATCGACACTGGCTGTTCTCGGTCCCGATTTCAGCCAGTGGATCAGCTTCTCTACGGACTGTGCATCGCCTTGTGCAAGCACTTCAACCGAGCCATCGGACAGGTTGGTAGCCCGACCCTGCAGACCAAGCCGGTGGGCCTCCTGCTGTGTGAAGTAGCGAAAACCAACACCCTGAACGATGCCATATACCTGAACCCGGACACTGCGTATTTGACTCATATTCAGTCATTCCATCCTGTCTTTTCTCTGTTTAAGTTAGTCACAATCACAGGCCACGACAAGTCGGGTGATGGAGAAAGAGCGATCTGAATCGCGTTCGGCTGCGTACAGGATATAGGGTCATCAATAAACAATTTAATTGGCGGGATACAGGCATGCCGGAATTACCAGAAGTTGAAGTGAGTCGGTTAGGTATTACTCCCTGGCTGGAGGGGGTTGTGGTCGAGCGGGTGATCATTCGTCATCCTCAACTGCGCTGGCCGATACCTGCCGAAGTCCATCTGCTTGAGGGACAACCGCTACAGCGGATCGAACGCAGAGCAAAATATCTGTTGCTGTATTCCACGCTGGGCACAGCGATTTTACATCTGGGAATGTCGGGTCGTTTACGGATCTTGCCAGCCGGCACGCCGGCAGAAAAACATGACCATGTGGATCTGGAGCTGGCAAATGGAAAGTTGCTTCGTTTTCATGATCCCCGGCGTTTCGGTGCCTTACTCTGGACGACGAATGATCCGAATCAGCATCCATTGCTGAAAGCGTTGGGACCAGAACCATTGACAGACGCTTTTACTGCAAATTATCTGTGGCAACGGGGCCGGAAGATACGTAGTGCGGTAAAGCCCTGGCTGATGAATAATCAGGTCGTAGTGGGCGTCGGTAATATTTATGCCAATGAAGCCCTGTTTATGGCTCATATTCATCCCAAACGGGCAGTGAACTCATTATCACAGGAAGAATGTCTGGCATTGGTCGATGCCGTGAAAACGGTGTTAGCCCGTGCCATTGCGCAGGGTGGAACCACGTTACGTGATTTTATGCGGACAGATGGCAAACCCGGTTATTTTGTGCAGGAGTTGTTGGTCTATGGCCGGACGGGGCAACCTTGTACCGCTTGTTCACACCCATTGGAAGAACTGCGCCTGGGTCAGCGCAGCAGTGTCTATTGCCCGATATGTCAGCCCATCACTCTTCAGCGGTGAGCTAATTGTTTCTTTTTAATGGCGTCGGCTACATTGGGCGTGACAAATTGTCCGGCGTCACCACCATGCAGTGCGATTTCCCGGACCAGCGTCGAAGACACAAAGGCATATTGCTCTGCCGGAGGCAAGAAGACGATCTCCATCTCCGGCATCATGCGGCGATACATGGCTGCCAGCTGAGACTCGTACTCGAAGTCGCTGCCGGTCCGGATCCCTCGTAACAAGATTGTCGCTTGTTGTTCTTTCATGAAGTTAATCAGCAGGTTGCTGAATCCGGTGATAGACACATTCGGCAGAGATTGACATACTTCCTGTGCCAGTGCGATACGTTCCTCCAGCGAAAAGAGTGGTCGTTTGCCTGGACTGGCAGCAACAGCCAGAATAACTTCATCGAATAATGTGGCTGCCCGGTTGATCAGATCCAGATGGCCGCACGTCAATGGATCAAATGTTCCGGGAAAAACTACTTTCTGACGCATGAAGATTTTGCTCAAAAGAAATGATGTTGGCTATTATAAGAGTGATATCTATTGTTTAGATACCATAACGATATATATGCTTCGTAAACCGGATACGTCAGGTTATTGTGCATAAAGTAAAAACATAAAGAGGATAGGGTATGTCTGCATTTTGGGGTGTAATGGCGCGTTTACTGATTATTTCATTGCTGGCGCTTTCGTTACCGGCTAAGGCGTCAATGATGTCTGCACAGGATACCATGCCTGTTTATCAGAGCAGTGAACGTGCACATGTGATGCAATTTCTGGACAGAGACGATGTTGCGAAACAAATTGCAGCTCAGGGCGTGGATATTGCGTTGGTCAGACAACGTGTTGCAGCGATGAGTGATGCTGAGATTAATCAATTGTCCGGTAAAATTGATCAGCTTCCGGCGGCTGGCTCAGGCGAGATTATCGGGGCAGTACTGTTTGTATTCATTGTGTTACTGATAACGGATATTCTTGGTTTAACCAAGGTATTCCCGTTCACCCGTTCAGTCCGGTAAGTTATGCGAGTGATAAGACAAGCCCTCCTGTTGGTGGGCTTTTTATTTTTAACCGCATGTGCACAGCGCCCCGCTATCACTGCGTCAGCGTTATCAATGCCTGAAAAGCAGCTGATGGTGCCCTTTATTCCGCAGGATGATGCCTATTGTGGTCCTTCGGCTCTGGCGATGGTGCTGGCACAGCAGAATAAAACCGTCTCGGTAGCGGCGTTAGCGGATGAAATGCTGCTACCGGCCAGAGGCGGCTCATTACAGACTGAACTGAAAGTCAGTGTACGCCGACAGGGCTATCTGGCTTATGAAATCGCCCCGGAATTACCGGCGTTGCTGCATGAAATTGATGCGGGTCGACCGGTCATTGTGCTGCTGAATCTGGCTTTTAACTGGTATCCGAAATGGCATTATGCCGTTGTCACCGGTTATGATTTATCGAAGCAGGAGATCATTCTGCACTCGGGATTTGAAGCGAACCAGCATTGGTCATTTACCCAGTTTGAGAATCTCTGGCAGCGTGGCGGGCGCTGGGGATTATTGGTACTTTCTCCCCACCAATTACCACCGGATTCTGCGCAGGAACAGCGTTATTTGCAGGCGGTGCTGGATTTGGGAACCACATCGGGCCCGGATGTGGCACAACCGGCCTATCAGGCCGCCATACAACGCTGGCCGGATAACCTGACGGCTATGATTGGGCTGGGTCTCATCGCCTATCAGCAACATGATTTGGTGCTTGCCCGTCAGTGGTTTCAGCAAGCCGCAACGCAACATCCGGACTCTGCCGTTGCCGCCAATAATCTGGCGCAAGTCTTACTGGAAAGCGGCGATCTGGCCGGTGCCTTTGTCTGGGCACAGAAAGCGGTTTTAGCGGATGGCGGCGCTCCGGCCCGAGATACGTTGTCTCAGGTGTTACACGCTTTACATGCAGAATGACATCCGCAGATATACAAAATCAGGCTGACGCAGGTAGAATTGCGCGATTATTTCGCTGGGAACAATCTATTTCATGCCTGCTACCCGTATTATGAACAGTGCTGGACAAGTCTGTTGTTTTGATTCGTCACTGGCACCGGATTTTTCGCCGGAATATTTTTCGGCTGAATACTGGCAACGGCAGCATGCAATCACCGGTCATTCCCATGGCCGGGGTGTTACCTGGTTTTTACAATACCATTCTGCACATTGGGTCCTGCGTCATTACTGGCGCGGCGGCCTGATAGGCCGTTATATTCCCGATCAGTTCCTCTTTACCGGCCTGCGTTCATCCCGGGCTTTTGCCGAATTTAACTTACTGCAAAAGCTGGTGGAGGATGAACTGCCGGTGCCGCGTCCTGTCGCTGCCCGCATGATCCGGCAAGGCTGTTTTTACCGGGCGGATATTATCATTGAGCGTATTCCGGATGCGGAGGATCTGGTACAGATCCTTCGCCGTGAAGCCATCTCCCGGGAAACCTGGCAGCAGATTGGCCAAGTGCTGGCGCAGTTCCATCAGGCGGGGGTTTATCACTCCGATCTGAATGCGCACAACATATTACGCGATGCCAGCGGTAAGATCTGGCTGATTGATTTTGATAAGGGTGCAATTCGCCGGCCGGGACGCTGGCAATCAAAGAATCTGGCCCGTTTACTCCGTTCTCTGCAGAAGGAATCGGCATTACATCCGTTATTTCATTGGCAGAACGATGATTGGCAGAATTTGCTGGTAGCGTATCACTCCTACCGTTGATCAAGCACGTGGACAATCGCCTGCAGGCTTTTGTCCAGCGCCCCCTGATTGGCCGCGACCACATCAAAAGCGGCCATGCCCATCCGCTGCCGTGTGGCCTCGTCCCTCAGCAGCCGGCTGACTTCTTGTGCCAGTTCCTGCGCATTCTGGATGATCTGACAGGCGTTACTGTCTGTGAGCTGCCGGGTGATATCACTGAAGTTAAAGTAATGCGGCCCGGTCAGGGCCGGTTTTGCCAGTGCGGCCGGCTCCAGCAGGTTGTGTCCTCCGACCGGGACCAGGCTGCCACCGATAAAGGCCACATCGGCCAGTTGCAGGTAGTAAGCCATTTCTCCCATCGTGTCACCGAGTAAGATGGCGGTATCGTCTGCAATCGGCTGCTGGCCCGTGCGGGTTACAATGCTGAACCCTTCGGCCTGGCATAAAGTCTGTACTGCGGTAAAACGTTCCGGATGACGGGGCACCAGAATCAGCAACGCCTGCGGACATTGCTGCCGGATCAGCCGGTGTGCCGTCAGGATCTGTTCGTCTTCCCCTTTGTGTGTGCTGGCTGCAATCCATACCGGACGTGATCCCAACTGTTTCCGGGCTTGTGCACCTTGTTCTATCTGTGCCTGATCCAGGCGGATATCGAATTTGATGGAGCCGGTGACGGCAATGTGTCCGGCGGGAACACCTAAACGACGGAAACGGGCGGAGTCATCCCGGTGCTGACAGAGGAATAATCGGATATTCCGACTCATACTGCGGAAAAAGTGGCGGATCCGTTGATAGCGCTGGCAGGAGCGTTCTGATAACCGGGCGTTGAGTATGACAACCGGAATATCGCGTTTACCGCAGTGATGCAGCAGATTCGGCCACAATTCAGTTTCCATGATGATCAGCGCCCGGGGCTGGATGCGTTTCAGGAATTGTTTTACGGCGAAAGGATAATCCAGCGGGGCATACCGATGTTCCACTAGGTTGCCGAGCCGGGCTGCCTGATCGGCACCGGTTCGGGTCGTGGTGGTCAGTACGATCGGGGTGTCCGGATACTGCTGATGCAAGGCTTTGAGCAGCGGCGTAACCGCCAGCGTTTCACCGACACTGACTGCGTGAACCCAGAGCGGATTGGCGGCCTGGGTGGGAGCCACCAGTCCCAAATGTTCTTTCCAGCGGGAGCCAAACCCCGGTTTTCCTTTTTTCGGACGGTAGAGAAAAAACAGGATCAGGGGCGCAGCGAGATAGATCAGCAGGGTATAGAGTAAACGCATAATGGCCGGAACCGACAAAATTAAACGCACAGTATCAGAAAAACACCGGTCTCAGGCAAGCAGTTGATTCCGGTGCAAGCATCACCAATATGCACAAAGAAAGTGCAGGATACAGACGAAAGCGTAAACAGCGAAAATATAGTCTGCTACGCAGACAGATATCTTGTTTTTTAATTCAGATTAATATTCTGTGTTTTTTCTTATACTTGGTTTTATGTTTTGCAATTGGTGTTTTGTGCTAACTCTGGCTCTATTTTTGCAAAAAAATAAGGTTTTCTGTGTTGTTTCTAATCAGTTATGGCAAAAGATATTTTTCACTCCTGCTCTTGTCTTTCGCCATACGGCAGTGATAGAAATCGGACAAATAACTTAAGCTACACTATAAAAAGACCCAAATGGACTTTTGTGTCCTGACTAAGAGGGAGTTCGCATGAAAAAAATGAGTAAGCTGTTTGTTGCAACAGCAGTTTCAGCGGTTTTATTTGGTTCTGCTGCCATGGCAGAGGAAACGATCAAAATCGGTATCGCAGGTCCGATCACCGGTCCGGTCGCGCAATATGGTGATATGGAGTTTACCGGTGGTCTGATGGCGGTTGAGCAGATCAACGCTGCTGGCGGAATCAAAGGCAAGAAGCTGGAAGCCATCAAATACGATGATGCCTGTGATCCGAAACAAGCGGTAGCTGTTGCCAACAAAGTGGTGAATGACGGTGTGAAGTTCGTGATTGGTCACCTGTGCTCAGACAGCACCCTGCCGACATCTGATATCTACGAAGATGAAGGCGTGCTGATGATTACGCCTGCGGCAACCGCACCGAAGATTACCGACCGCGGTTACAAACTGGTTCTGCGTACTACCGGTCTGGACAGCGACCAGGGTCCGACAGCGGCTAACTACATTACTTCAGTAGTGAAACCAAAAACCATCGCTGTTATTCATGACAAGAAACAGTACGGCGAAGGGATCGCCACTGCGGTTTATAACACCCTGAAGAAAAACGGTGCCAATGTTGTGGCATTTGAGGGTATCACTGCCGGTGACAAAGATTTCTCTGCGCTGATCGCCAAACTGAAAAAAGAAAATGTGGATTTTGTGTACTACGGTGGTTATCACCCTGAACTGGGCCTGATCCTGCGTCAGTCGGCGGAAAAAGGCTTCACGGCGAAATTCATGGGGCCGGAAGGTGTGGGTAACAAAGACATCTCTGCTATTGCCGGTAAAGCCTCTGAAGGCATGTTAGTCACCATGCTGAAAAAATATGATCAGGATCCAGCCAACGCGAAGATCGTAGACGCGTTTAAAGCGAAGAAACAGGATTACTCTGGTCCGTTCGTATGGACAACCTACGCAGCCATTCAGACACTGTCAGCAGGTATTGAACACGCCGGTGAAGAACCAGAAGCGGTTGCGGATTACCTGCGTACCAACAAAGTGGATACAGTCATGGGACCACTGGAATGGTCTGAAACGGGTGATCTGAAGAACTTCAGTTTTGGTATTTACCAGTGGCATGCGGATGGTTCTTCATCTGTACTGCAGTAATTGGTGTAAATAAAAAGAAGCGGGGCTGTTCAGGCAGTCCTGCTTTTTGTTTATCTGATTGTGTCATTTCCGCGCTGATCCGTGTCTCGCGGATCACTCAGGAACCAGAGAACTATGTTAGAACAGTTTTTTTATTTTATTCAGCAGCTGCTTAATGGTCTGACCATCGGCAGTACGTATGCGCTGATTGCGATTGGCTATACCATGGTGTATGGCATTATCGGCATGATCAACTTCGCTCATGGTGAAGTGTATATGATCGGCTCGTATATCGGTTTTATGGTTATTACTGCACTGATGATGATGGGGATCGACGTACCAGTTGTTCTGATTGGTGCAGCATTTGTCATTTCTATCCTGATCACCAGCTGTTATGGCTGGAGTATTGAGCGGGTGGCCTATCGTCCGCTACGGGGAAGCAACCGTTTGATCCCCCTGATTTCTGCGATCGGGATGTCGATTTTCCTGCAGAACCTGGTTCGGTTCGCCCAAGGCTCCCGTGATATTGCGATGCCTTCACTGGTGACGGGCGGGGTTAATCTGGGCAGTGCTACCTTGTCCTACATGCAGATCATTATTTTTATCGTGACCTTTGTGTCGATGTATGGTCTGACCAAGTTCATCACTCACTCCCGGATGGGACGTGCCTGCCGCGCCTGTGCAGAAGACATCAAAATGGCCAACCTGCTCGGTATTGACACCAATACCGTGATTGCTTTGACGTTCGTCATCGGTGCTGCCCTGGCTTCAGTGGCTGGTATTCTGCTGGGTCTGCACTATGGCATGATCAATCCATCGGTCGGGTTTATGGCCGGTCTGAAAGCCTTTACGGCCGCCGTTTTAGGTGGGATCGGTTCGATTCCGGGCGCCATGATTGGCGGACTGATTCTGGGTGTTACCGAGGCCATGACCTCTGCCTATCTGAGCTCTGAATACAAAGACGTGGTTGCGTTCGGCTTGCTGATTGTGATCCTGCTGGTTATGCCTACCGGTATCCTCGGCCGTCCGGAGGTGGAAAAAGTATGAAAAATATTAAACAGGCCACTGTTGCCGCAATACTAACCGTGATCCTCGGTTTCTGGCTGTTCTGCTACCAGTTACAGATGGAAGGTATCGGGCTGACGATCGTGGATCGTCTGCAGGCCAATGGTCCGCTGGTAGCACTGGCGGCGGTTGTGGTTTTTCTGTTCCAGTTATTCCGTGATCAGATTGCCGCTGGCGTGGGTTCTGTCAAGGAGCAGGTCCCGGCTCTCACATTGCCATCAGTTCAGAATAATCCGGGTTTCTATCGTATCGCCCAGATCGCACTGCTGATTGTGGTGATTGGTTTTGCGTTTATGGCCTCCCGTAATCTTCTCGACCTGGCAACCCTGGTCATGATTTATGTCATGCTCGGTCTGGGGCTGAACATTCAGGTCGGGCTGGCTGGTCTGCTGGATCTGGGTTACGTCGGTTTCTACGCTATTGGCGCTTACACATATGCGCTGCTGAATCAGGTATTTGGTCTATCTTTCTGGGAATCTCTGCCGATTGCTGGTGGTATCGCTGCGTTTGCCGGCTTCCTGCTGGGTTTCCCGGTACTGCGTCTGCGCGGTGACTATCTGGCGATCGTGACGCTCGGTTTTGGCGAGATTATCCGTATTCTGCTGAATAACCTGACCACAGTGACTGGTGGCCCGAACGGGATTTCCGGTATTCCGAAACCGACTCTGTTCGGACTGGAATTTTCCCGTCGTGCAGAAGCCGAGGACGGCCAGACTTTCCATCAGTTTTTCGGTATTTCCTATGATGCCAACTACAAGGTGATTTTCCTGTATCTGATGGCGGTGCTGCTGGTGGTCTTCACGCTGGTGGTGATCAAGCGTCTGTTGCGGATGCCGCTGGGTCGTGCGTGGGAAGCATTGCGCGATGATGAAATTGCCTGTCGTTCGCTGGGTCTGAATCCGACTATCATCAAGCTGACAGCGTTCTCTATCGGTGCGGCGTTTGCCGGGTTTGCCGGCAGCTTCTTTGCTGCCCGTCAGGGCTTTATCAGTCCTGAATCGTTCACCTTTATTGAATCAGCCATCATTCTGGCGATTGTGGTGCTGGGCGGTATGGGGTCATTGGCCGGGGTCGTTCTCGCGGCGATTATCATGACGGTATTGCCGGAACTGCGTGCATTTAATGAATACCGTATGCTGATGTTTGGCCTGCTGATGGTTGTCATGATGCTATGGCGTCCGCAAGGTCTGGTGCCGATGACCCGTCAGCATGTGGAGTTGCCGAAATGAGTAAGAAATTATTAGAAGTCTCTGATCTGTCCATGCGTTTTGGTGGCCTGCTGGCCGTCAATGGTGTGGCGCTACAGTTAAAAGAAAAAGAAATTGTCTCGATCATCGGGCCGAATGGTGCAGGTAAAACGACCGTCTTCAACTGTCTGACCGGTTTCTATAAACCCACTAATGGCGTGATCCGGTTCAATGGTGAGGAAATTCAGGGCCTGCCGGGACATGAGATTGCCCGTAAGGGGGTTGTGCGGACCTTCCAGCATGTGCGTCTGTTTAAAGAAATGACGGTACTGGAAAACCTGCTGGTGGCTCAGCATCGTCATATCAACAATAATTTCTTTGCCGGGTTGCTGAAGACGCCATCGTTCCGCCGGGCGGAAAAAGAGGCGCTGGAACGGGCTAAATTCTGGCTGGATACCATCGGCCTGACCGATCTGGCGAACCGGGCGGCGGGTAATCTGGCGTATGGTCAGCAGCGGCGTCTGGAGATTGTCCGTTGTATGTGTACCAAACCGACGATCCTGATGCTGGATGAGCCGGCGGCTGGTCTGAACCCGAAAGAAACGGAAGATCTGAATAATCTGATCCGCCAGTTGCGCGATGAGTTTGATGTGTCTGTCCTGCTGATCGAACATGATATGAAGCTGGTCATGGATATTTCTGACTATATCTATGTGGTGAATCAGGGCACTCCACTGGCAGACGGTAAACCGGCTGCGGTGCGTGACAATCCGGCCGTTATCAAGGCCTATCTGGGCGAGTCGTAGGAGAAAGTCGTGTTAGAAATTAAAAACGTCTCTACCTATTACGGTAAGATTGCGGCACTGAACAATGTCAGCGTGCATATCAACCAAGGGGAGATCGTCTCTCTGATCGGTGCTAACGGTGCCGGCAAAACCACATTGCTGATGACCATCTGTGGTGATCCGAAACCGTCTGCGGGGCAGATTATTTTTGAAGGCCGGGATATTACACAGGATTCCACCTCAGCCATCATGCGGGGCGACATTGCGATTGTACCGGAAGGGCGTCGTATTTTTTCCCGTCTGACGGTAGAGGAAAATCTCAGCATGGGCGCATTCTTTATCAATGATAAAGCGGAAAAAGCCCGGCTGATGGAAGAAGTCTTTGCGCTGTTCCCACGACTGAAAGAACGTATCAGCCAGCGTGCCGGTACCATGTCCGGTGGTGAGCAGCAAATGCTGGCCATTGGCCGTGCACTGATGAGTAAACCACGCCTGCTGTTTCTGGATGAGCCATCGCTGGGACTGGCACCACTGGTGATTCAGCAGATCTTCGATATTATCGAGGAGTTACGCGACCGGGGCATGACGATTTTCCTGGTGGAACAGAACGCGAATCAGGCACTGAAGCTTGCGGATCGCGGTTATGTGCTGGAAACCGGACGTATTGTTCTGGAGGATACCGGCGCGGCCTTGCTGGCGAATCCAGCCGTGCGTAATGCGTATCTGGGCGGTTAATTATTTTCAAAATTAGATCTTTTTTTTAACAATCGGGTAAACTGGTGCCATACCTCTGAGGAGATAGCGATGACACAGTTTACCCGCATTTCTTTACAGCAAGCCGCTGAGCTGCTGAAACAGCCAGCTGTTTGTCTGGCTGATATCCGTGATTCTGCATCTTTCAATGCTGCGCATGTTGAAGGTGCCTACCATCTGACTAACGATTCGCTGGTACAATTCACACAACAGGTGGCAAGAAAGACGCCTGTGCTGGTGATGTGCTATCACGGTAATAGCAGTCAGGGCGTCGCTAACTATCTGACCAGTATTGGTTATGAAAAAGTTTACAGTGTGGACGGTGGTTTCGAAGGCTGGCGACATGTTTATCCTTTTACGGCAACGTTATGATTCCGCTGATTCAACTGGATGATCCTCATCTGGCTCAGATGCTGGCAGACTATATGCGGTCACAAAATCTGCCCTGCCAGATCCAAAGCACAGAAACCGGCGTATCTCTCTGGTTACTGGATGAAAACAAGCTTTCTGCTGCAGAGCGGGAGGTACAACGTTTTATCCGGGAACCATACCATCCTCGTTATAGCGAAGCGTCCTGGCAGCAGGAAAAGCCTGCGACGTGGCAGTCTGCGACCGATTCCGGTTTAATGGCAGAGTTACTGTTGCAATCCCGGCCACTGATGCTGAGCATTACACTCGTCATGCTGGGAGTGTTTCTGCTGTATTGGCTGGCGATTCCTGTGGAGACCTGGCTGGCGTTTGAATGGCCGTGGCAACGAGGCCAAATCTGGCGGCTGTTCACACCGGTGTTTTTGCATTTTTCTGTCCTGCATTTGTTATTCAATCTTGCCTGGTGGTGGTATCTCGGTGGCCGGACGGAACAACGTTATGGGGTGTTCAAACTTGCGGTGCTGCTTATCTCCGGTGCGTTGATCCCGAATGTCTTACAGGCAATGGTTTCAGATACGCTATTTGGTGGCATGTCCGGAGTAACCTATGCACTGGTGGGTTATTTATGGCTCCGGGAAAGAAATTTCACAGACAAGTCACAAATCACGGTCACGAACGGTCTGTTTATTTTTATGCTTTGCTGGCTGATACTGGGCTTTACTCATCTGTTGGGGTTTAATACGGCAAATCTGGCCCATTTGGGTGGTCTGCTGGTTGGACTGAGCCAGGGATGGTGGGATGATCAGCACTCTGCATCCCGGACATGATACCGGCAGATGAGCCCGGTTAGTTTGGTGTTAGTGAATTGTCAAAAGTAAACCATGGTTCGTTAAGTACACTTACTCCGCAAGGCCGGCTATTACCGTATACCGGTCATTTAGATGCTCTCTGCTGGTCTTCTGCCGCTGGGCTTCCGCTGAAGAAAGCGCAGACCGACTGGTTATTGTTTTCCGGCTCGTTAACTGCCAGGTTACAGCAACACACGGATGCGCTGTCCTTGCAATTGTTGACATCCGGTTGGCAGCCGGATGAACAAATACCCGGCCGGCTGGTTCGTCAGGTATTATTGTCCGATGGACAACATCCCTGGATCTGGGGGTTAACTCAGGTGGATGCCAGTCAGCTTCAGCAGGAAGCCGATCTGTTGCATTGGTCAGCGCAACCGCTGGGGGTTTTGTTGTTTGCAGAAGAGCAGGCTTCGGTGAGACAGTTTGAGATCGCCGACTTTGCAGCAAGTGCGGAGTTTTGCAGTATGTTACCGCAGTGGGGATGTAGCGTTCGACGACCACTCTGGGGACGGCGTTCCGTCTTACAGTTCCGTTCCTGCCGGTTATTACTGACAGAAGTTTTTTTACCTGAACACCCGATGTATGGAGTGTAAGCATGATGCCGGTTATTCCTTCGCAATGGCAACCATATTGGCAATTGGCCCGTCTGGATAAACCGATCGGCACATTATTGTTACTCTGGCCGACATTGTGGGCATTGTGGCTGGCGTCTGCCGGCATGCCATCTTTTTCTCTGCTGGTGATTTTTACCGCCGGCGTTTTTGTCATGCGTTCGGCCGGTTGCGTGATCAATGATTATGCGGATCGTCGTTTTGATGGTCATGTCAAAAGAACGGCATCACGGCCACTCCCTGCGGGACGGTTGACCGCATTCCGAGCCCTGTTGTTCTTTCTGTTGCTGGTGTTGCTGGCATTTGCTCTCGTCTGGCAATTGAACCCGTTCACGATTTATCTCTCCGTGGGCGGCTTGTTGCTGGCAGCCATTTATCCATTTATGAAGCGAGTGACGTCATTGCCACAAGTGATATTGGGAATGGCCTTTTCCTGGTCTATCCCGATGGCTTATGGTGCGGTAAACGGGCAACTGAGTATCACCTGCTGGCTGCTGTTTCTGGCTAATCTCTTATGGACGGTAGCCTATGACACCATGTATGCCATGGTGGATCGCGACGATGATTTAAAGATCGGGGTCAGGTCGACGGCCATTTTGTTTGGCGAAAAGGATCGCCTGTATATTGCTTTATTACAGCTCGGAACATTAGGTTTGCTGGTGCTGGCAGGCTGGCTGGAGCAGCTGAATATCAGCTATTTCATATCATTGTTATTGGCGGCAGGTTTCTTTCTTTATCAGCAATGGCTGATTCGTCACCGGCAGCGGGAAGCGTGTTTCCGTGCCTTTTTGAATAATAACTGGGTTGGCATGCTGATTTTTGGTGGCGTTGTGCTGGCCAGCATCAGATAAGTTTAATGATCGGCCTTTGTTTTTATACAGATAACTGTATATACTCACAGTTATCTGTATAAAAACACAGGCTTATCTCATGAAGCAACTTACTCCCCGTCAGGCCGAAGTTCTGGCCCTTATCCGTTCAGCAGTACAGCAAACCGGTATGCCTCCGACACGGGCTGAAATTGCTTCCGAACTGGGATTTAAATCGGCAAATGCAGCAGAAGAGCATCTGAAAGCCTTGGCCCGGAAAGGTGTCATCAGAATGATGCCGGGCACCTCCCGGGGAATTCAGCTGCTGGCTGATGAGACTGACGAGGAAGAGACCGGGTTGCCGTTAATTGGCCAGGTGGCTGCCGGAGAGCCGATTCTGGCACAGCAACATATTGAAACCCATTATCAGATTGATGGCTCCTTATTCCATCCCCGAGCCGATTTTCTGTTGCGGGTGCATGGTATGAGCATGAAAAACATCGGCATTCTCGACGGTGACCTGTTAGCGGTGCATAAGACAACCCAGGTGAGTAACGGACAGGTGGTTGTCGCCCGGGTAGGGGAGGATGAAGTCACCGTGAAACGTTTTGAACGCAAAGGCAATGTCGTCCGTCTCTTGCCGGAGAATGAAGAATTAGAGCCCATCGTCATTGATCTGACTCAGGAACATCTGAGCATCGAGGGGTTGGCTGTCGGCGTGATCCGTAATGGTAACTGGCTGTAAAACAGGATGCGGTGAGCTGGTGATATATCATACTCACCGCATCTCTGGTTGATCAAACCGCGCCGGGAAAACCTAACTGGCGCCAGCTCTCGTAAACAAAAACCGATACCGCGTTGGAAAGATTCATGCTGCGGCTTTGGGGTAGCATTGGTATCCGTAAACGTTGTTGTTCCGGTAGGCTTTCAATGATCGATAATGGCAGGCCACGGGTTTCCGGACCAAACAGCAGAACGTCACCGGCCATGAAACCGGCATCGGACGGATACGCCTTTCCTTTCGTAGTACAGGCAAAGATCCGGGCATCGCCGATCGTCTGCAGAAAATGCTCAAAGTTAGCGTGACGTTTTATCTCTGCAAATTCATGATAATCCAAACCGGCTCGTCGCAGCCGCTTGTCATCCCAGGCAAATCCCATGGGTTCAATCAGGTGTAAAAAATACCCGGTATTTGCACAGAGGCGAATGATATTGCCGGTATTTGGCGGTATTTCGGGTTCATACAACGCAATGTGTAACATGGCTGACCAGAGTTATTTATTGGATGTGGTAGTTAAATGACAACCGTTCTTGTCAGCTAAGTGACAAAAATGTGGATAACATTGCTAAAAATTGATCTTTTATCAAGATGCAACGCAACGGCAGGCTATATTATTGCATATATCAACGTTGTTATCTCATTCTGTACTTGAGTGGCGGAATGAATTCTTGGTGAGTAGAAAGATAGTATATGCAGCTGACTTTATTTACGGATTACGCGTTACGCACGCTGGTTTTTCTGGCTTTACAACCGGAACAACAATTATCCACGATTACTGAAGTGGCTGATCGATTTTCTATTTCTCGTAATCATGTTGTCAAAATCGTACATCAACTGGGGATGAAAGGTTACATCGAAACCATTCGGGGCAAACACGGTGGTATTCGTCTGGCACGGCCCAGTCAGGACATTAATTTAGGTGATCTGATCGCTGACATGGAGAATGTCACTTGTCTGCTGGATTGTCAGCGGGAAGGTTGCCGGTTAGCAGCGGGGTGTCGTTTCCAGTCTATTATGCGTAAAGCAATGCGGGCGTTTATGGGGGTCTTGTCAGAGTTCACGCTGGCCGATCTGGTCCGGGATGAAGAACGCATGTGTGGTCTGCTAGGGCTGGAAATTCCGGTAACGCTGGTTTCTGCAGAATAGAAGAAAGCTGTTTGAAAAAAAGCCACATATTTAAATGTGGCTTTTTTGTCTGTGCAGGATTGTCAGTCTTTCCAGAAGGAAGGAAAAAACAAGACCGCAACCGTGAGTATTTCAAGACGCCCCATCATCATACCAATAGATAAAATCCATTTGGCTGCATCCGGGAGAGAAGTAAAATTACCTAACGGACCAATAATCGCCCCCAGTCCGGGACCGACATTACCAACGGCCGTAATGGCGCCACTGATCGCTTCCAGAGGGCCGAGATCTAGCAGACCTAATAAAACGGCACTAATAATAATGACGCCCAGATAACTGAGAGCAAAGGCAACGATAGATCTGACAATCGCATCATTGACCGGCCGGCCATTGTACTTCTGAGGGAAAACTCCGGCCGGATGCATGAGCTGGCGAGCCTGTTTCTGAAACAGGGCTCCGGCAATCTGAATTCTGAAGAGCTTGAAACCACCGGCAGTGGAACCGGAACAGGCTCCCATCAGCATAAGAAATACGAAAATTACCGTTGTCATGCTGCTCCAGGTGCCGAAGTCACCGAGCCCATAACCCGTGGTGGTTAATACCGAGATGATATTGAAGGCAGTGATTCGCAGTGCATCCTCAAAAGAGAATACCTGATGCTGCCACAGCCAGAATGTCATGATCAGTGTGACGCAAATAACCAGCCAGAAAAAGAAGCGTACCTGCGCATCCCGGAAGATTAATCCTTCTCGCCGTCGTAAACTTTGTACATACAGAATAAAGGGGAGCCCGCCCAGAAACATGAAAATACAGGCCACCCACTGTGCCTGAGATGAAAAGGCACTCATTGACACATCACTGGTCGAAAAACCACCCGTACTGAGTGTGGTCATTGCATGGTTAATGGCCTCGAACAATGACATACCACTGAGCCAGTACCCCAGACAACAACTTATGCTGAGCAGAAGGTAAACGATGACAATATTCCGGGCGACATTTGACATCCGGGGAGAGTCTTTTTCTGACTTGTCAGAGGATTCCATCTGGAACAGCTTCATCCCGCCGACATTCAGATAAGGTAAGACTGCAACAGCCAGAACAATAAAGCCTATGCCACCCAGCCATTGCAGCAAAGAACGCCATAACAGAATGGCCGGCGGCATTTTGTCCAGCCCCTGCATGACGGTAGAGCCGGTGGTTGTCAGGCCTGACATCGCTTCAAAATAGGCGTCGGTAAAACTTAGTTTGCTGAGAAAGAGGAACGGTAATGTCGCAAACGCGCAGGCAACCAGCCAGGTCAGGCTGGTCATCACAAACATATCTCTGACATTCAAACGGAAGGTTTGTTTATACCCTGTGCGGATAAACAGCAATGCAATCGCATGGGTTAATACAGCAGAAGCCAGAAATTCTGCGGTACCAGCCGTGCCGCTGAAAAAAGCCATCAGTAATGGCAGCCACATGAACAATGCCAGCTTTGACAGTGTCAGACCAATAACGAAGGTGATGGATTTAAAATTAATCATATGACCTACAAGAAGAACGGGCTTGGCTGGAATAGACGTTCAACCTCGGGAATATGTTTTTTATCCACCAAAAACATTACCACGTGGTCATCCTGTTGAATGACGGTCGAATCATGGGCAATTAAGACCTCATCGCCCCGGACTATTGCTCCGATAGTGGCTCCTGGTGGTAATTTCAGTTCGCCAATCGAACGGCCGACCACTTTGGATGTATGTTCGTCACCATGAGCGATAGCTTCTATGGCTTCTGCAACACCACGACGCAACGAATAAACGTTAGCGATATCGGCCCGGCGGACGTGCGTCAGCAATGCGGAGATCGTGGCCTGTTGCGGGGAAACTGCGATATCAATGGTGCCACCTTGTACCAGATCCACATAAGCACTGCGCTGGATTAGCACAATCGCTTTACGGGCTCCCAGCTTTTTCGCCAGCATGGCTGACATTATGTTGGCTTCATCATCATTGGTAACAGCAATAAATACATCTATCTGCTCAATGTGCTCTTCCTGCAACAGTTCCTGGTCGGCCGAGTCGCCACAGAAAACGATGGTTTCTTCCAGCATCTCGGATAAAACTTCTGCCCGTTCCGGATTCCGCTCAATCAGCTTGACGCTGTAGCGCCCTTCCAGCTGACGGGCAAGACCCGCGCCCACATTACCACCACCCACAATCATGATCCGGCGGTAAGGGCTTTCCAGTCGTTGCAGCTCGGACATAACAGCCCGGATATGGCCAGACGCCGCCACAAAGAACACTTCATCATCAGCTTCAATAATGGTTGTGCCTTGTGGGCGGATAGAACGTCCCTGCCGGAATATGGCCGCTACGCGGGTGTCGATATTTGGCATGTGTTCTTTCAGCGTGGCCAGGGCATTACCGACCAGCGGCCCGCCATAATAGGCCTTGACGGCAACCAGCCCCAGACGACCACCGGCAAAGTCAGCCACCTGCAGTGCGCCCGGGTATTCAATTAACCGGCGCATATATTCAATGACCAGCTGTTCCGGTGAGATCAGATGGTCAATATGGAATACCTCACCTTTAAACAGATTTTCCCGGGCGGATAAATAAGCATGAGAGCGGATACGGGCTACTTTATTCGGTACATTGAATAATGAATAAGCGATTTGACAGGCAATCATGTTGCATTCATCGCTGCTGGTAACGGCGACCAGCATATCAGCGTCATCAGCCCCGGCTTCACGTAATACACCAGGATATGAACCCGGACCACAAACTACCCGCAGATCATATTTATCCTGTAGTTCGCGTAACCGCACCGCATCGGTATCGATCAGCGTGATTTCGTTATTTTCACCTACCAGGTTCTCGGCCAGAGTGCCGCCGACCTGTCCGGCGCCGACAATAATGATCTTCATGCTGTAACCCGTTTAATTAATTTGGCGTAAAAGAAGCCATCCATCTGCTGTTCCCCGGGGAAAATCTGCCAGCCTGGCTGCTCTGCTGTATCTTGTGCATTCAGCGGAACATGAATAGCGTCGGCTGTTTTCTCCAGGAAAGACTTAATCTGCAAACTATTCTCTTCTGATAAAATGGAACAGGTTGCATAGAGCAACGTACCGCCCGGTTTTAATTGCTGCCACATGGCATCCAGAATATCCCGCTGCAGACGGGCTAACTCGGTGATATCTTCAGCCCGGCGCAGCCATTTAATATCCGGGTGTCGTCTGATAACGCCGGTTGCCGAGCATGGGGCATCCAATAAGATGCGGTCAAATTGCGGGCCGTTCCACCATTGTTCCGGTTTACTGGCATCACCATGGATCAGCGTCGCCTCCAGTTGGATTCGCTCTAAATTTTCGGCAACACGTGACAGCCGGTTAGCGTCACTGTCCACCGCGACTAACTGTTTGAGCGCGGGCTGTCTTTCCAGTATATGTGCTGTTTTGCCACCTGGTGCCGCGCAGGCATCCAGAATTAATTCGTTTGGCTGCGGATCCAATAACCAGGCGGCGTGTTGTGCTGCCGCATCCTGAACTGAACAGGCGCCGTCAGCGAAACCAGGTAATGCATTAACATCGCATGCGTTATCCAGTAATAAGGCCGAAGCGCAGCCAGGATGTGGCGTACTTTGAATATCGAGCGATACCAGCTGTTGCTGGTAAACTTCCCGTGATTGCTTACTCAAGTTGACGCGTAACCACATTGGCGGATAGGCATTTCCTGCCTGCAGGACAGAAACATAGCCATATTGGCAGGATTGCTTAATTTTCTTCAGCAACCAGCGAGGATAGCTGAAACGGGTTGCCTCATTTTTGTCAGCGGCTATCAGCAATTCGGCCTGTTGGCGCTGGGCATTACGAAGCACACCATTGATCAAACCCCGGAAGCTGTCGCCATTGAGTAATCCTGATGCATTAACCGTTTCAGCCAATACCGCATGAGGGGGAACTCGGGTATAAAACAGCTGATACAGTCCTGCCAGAATCAGATAATGCAGCGAACGGTGCTTGCCTTTTAACTGTCTCTCAAGTAGTTGATCAGCAATAAACTCCAGCCGGTTCAGCCAGCGCAGCGTACCGTAACAAATCTCTTGTAATAAGGCCTTGTCTTTGGCTGCAATCGACTGTTGCGCCACGGGCAATACAGCGGATAAGGACTGGCCCTGTTCCACCACTTGGAAAATAACTTTAGCTGCGGTAGCCCGAATTTTCATAACTTACGATTCCCGGAATAATTAAGGCAGAACATTGCCCGGAAGGAACAAGTCCTGACGAGCATTCAGTACATCTGCGAATGCCATTGCCTTTTTACCTGGTAGTTGCAGTTGTTTTATCCGTAACATACCGTTGCCGGTCGCAATATCCAGGCCTGCTTTACTTGCCTGAATGACTGTTCCTGGCGGCAGTTGAGAGTTGTCTGGTAAAACCTCGGCTTTCCAGACCTTGATATTCAAATCAGCAAGCCTGAAGTAACTCACAGGCCAGGGATTAAAAGCCCGGATGCACCGTTCAATAAAGTCAGCGTCCTGCTGCCAATTAATGCAGGCTTCTTCCTTGCTTAATTTTTTGGCATAAGTGGCTGATTCATCATCTTGTTTTTCTGGTTTTGCGGTACCGTCAGCGAGTTGCCTGATAGTGAACAGCATGCCTTGAGGACCATCAACCGCCAGCTTGTCATATAAAGAGGCACTGGTATCTTCTGCTGTGATAGGGCATACCACTTTATGCAACATATCGCCGGTATCCAGACCCGCATCCATTTGCATAATGGTAATCCCGGTTTCTTTATCTCCGGCCCAGATAGCGCGTTGAATCGGCGCAGCACCCCGCCAAGCTGGCAGAAGGGAACCGTGAACGTTGATACAACCCAGGCGGGGGAGATCTAATACCGGTTGCGGTAAGAGCAAACCATAAGCAACGACGATCATCAGATCCGGATTTAATGCTTTAAGCTCTTGCTGTGCATCCGGGTTTCTGAAATTTTCGGGCTGGAAAACAGGGATCTCATGCTCAACGGCTAACACTTTGACCGGACTAGGGGTCAGTTTGTTTCCCCGGCCGGCAGGTCTGTCCGGCTGCGTGTAAACACCGACCACCTGCAGGTTGGCATCCAGTAACGCCTGTAAATGCTTGGCAGCAAAATCAGGCGTTCCGGCAAATACAATACGAAGATTCTGCACGGTTGATTCCATCAGGATAAACGTTCATGTCGTGCCAGTTTCTCCAGCTTTTGCCGGATTCGCTGCCGTTTCAGGGGAGACAGATAATCAACAAATAATTTACCTGCGAGATGATCCATTTCATGTTGTAAACAGATAGCGAGTAACCCATCCGTTTCGATTTCAAATGATTCACCATGGCGGTCCAGCGCCCGAACCTTGACCCATTCGGCTCTTGATACGAAGGCTCGGCATTCCGGCACAGAAAGACAACCTTCCTCGATTCCTGTCTCCCCACGTTTCTCAACCAGTTCCGGGTTAATGAACACCAGCGGCTGATCGCGAGTCTCTGAGGTATCGATGACAATAATTCGCTTATGAATGTTGACCTGTGTCGCAGCCAGTCCAATCCCTTCTTCCTGGTACATAGTTTCAAACATATCCTTTATGATATGCTCGGTTTCGGGGGTTATTTTTTCGACCGGCGTAGCAATTTTTCGCAACCGTTCATCAGGAAAACGTAAAACTTCCAGAGTAGCCATATAATTAGTAAATACTCACATATATCGTAACTGTCAGCCTGATTTTAGTCGGCTGACGTCGAAAATAACAGCCGTCCGGCATAAACGGGGACAGGGATGATTATGAAACCACGTTATATATCGCTTTTTTTGATGTCTGCATTGTTTGCTTTTCAAGTAAGCGCCGATACTTTGGCATTGAAGAAGGACCACCCAGACAGGTATGTCGTGCAGAAAGGCGATACCCTATGGGATATTTCTGGGCGTTTTCTGACCAAGCCTTGGTTATGGCCTCGCTTGTGGGATATGAATAAACAAATCAAAAATCCGCATTGGATCTATCCGGGAGATCGTCTGCGTCTGACCTGGGTTAATGGTCAGCCCAAATTGGTATTGGATCACTCGGATGCCCGTTCCGGCAAACGCGTCATTACGTTAACCCCCAAGGTACGTATCGAGGAAAAACAAGGGCCGATTTCAACCGTCGATTATTCAGAAATATCTCCGTTCCTGCGAGCGGATATGGTCGTTGATTCAAATGTCGATCTTGCTCATATGCCGTATGTACTGGGGGAAAATGATGACACCAGTATTTTTATGTCTCAGGGGCAGACGATACATGTCCGCGGCAAACCCGATTTGAATACCACTTATGGTGTCTATCATGTCGGTAATGCCTATAAGGATGAACAGACCGATGAAGAGTTGGGGAGACAACTTGAACTGGTGGGTGTCGTTCAGCCAAAAGAGTTGTATGACACCGATATTACTTCTGTTGAGGTTATCTCTAGTTTTAGTGAAATCCGCCGGGGCGATCGGTTGCTGCCAATGCTGAGTGAAAACAGCATAGACGCTTATTTTGTCCCGCAGGCTGGTAATTTATCCAAACCAGCCCGGATAATTGATATTCCAATGAAGAGTACCTACGTCGGACGTTATGACACTGTCATTATTGACAAAGGTGCCCGCGAAAACCTGAAACCAGGTGATGTTTTCGGTATTGTTCGTCCGGGGGCTGACGTGGTGGATAATGGGCCGGATCGCGTTACTTATGAACAAGACGGTACAGCAGGCGAAAAGCTGATGAACAAGCAAAAAACAACGCTGCATGCTGATCATATTGGTGAAGTAATGGTCGTTAAAGTCTATCAGAAAACCAGTCTGGCCATAGTGATGAATAGTCGGGCAATCGTGCGGGCTGGTTATGCGGTGGAAAATCCCTGAGCAATCGTTATCTCAAAATGAACTGGCACTGTGGTTACATTTAACCAATATGCCAGGAATTGGCCCCGTTAAAGGGGCCAATTTGTTACAGCGTTATACTGTTTATGAATTATCAGGATGTACAGGCTCTCAACTGACGGGTTTAGGTTGGAGCGAGCAGCAAATCCGGCAGTGGTTTGCTTTTTCTGTTGAACAATACCAACCGATCCTGGATTGGGGCTCGATATCTGGACATCACATTCTGCCTTTTGACCATCCGTCCTATCCTTCATTATTACGTAATGTTGCCGGTGCGCCGCTGGTGCTGTTTATTGCCGGCAATATTGCAGTGACTGATCAGGTACAACTGGCTGTTGTTGGTTCAAGAAAACCGACGCAGGACGGACGGGATGCAGCACTCCAGCTCTCCAGAGAGCTGGTTCAGCATGGATTTGTCATTACTTCGGGACTGGCGTCCGGTATCGATGCCATCAGTCATCAAACAGCTCTGCAATACGATGGTCAGACGATTGCTGTTCAGGGTTGTGGTTTGGCGCATATTTATCCGGCGAAACATAGACGGCTGGCCCGGCAGATTGTGGATCAGGGTGGCGCCCTGATTTCTGAGTTTTTCCCGGAGACGTTACCCCGCGCAGAATACTTTCCACGACGGAACCGGATTATTAGCGGGTTAAGTGTTGGCACGTTAGTTATTGAAGCTGCGGAAAAAAGTGGTTCTTTAATTACCGCGCGCTATGCACTGGAACAAAACAGGGAGGTTTTTGCCGTACCGGGAAGAGCCAATAATTTAAATGCCCGGGGCTGTCACAGATTAATTCAGCAAGGTGCAAAACTGGTCTGCGATGCAACCGATATAATAGAAGAGATAGGCGTTTTCTCCCGCGGCATGAAACATCATGAAGAAACACATTCTGGCGTGGAGGGAGTTGTATCCGATTTGCCATTTTCCCGATTGTTAGATAACGTAAGAAGTGATGAGGTAACATCGATCGATGTGATCGCTGCTACCAGTGGGTTACCTGTTCAGGAGGTGATGACGGAATTAATCACTCTCGAATTAGAAGGATTAGTTTTGTCTGTACCGGGTGGTTATGTACGAACGAGGAGTGCCTGATCATGTTTGATGTCTTAATGTACCTGTTCGAAACATATGTGCAAAGCGAGTTGGATTTTATGGTCGATCAGGATGCCCTGACCGATGAACTTACCCGTGCCGGCTTTCAAAAACCCGAAATATATAAAGCATTGTCCTGGCTTGAACATTTAGCCGCATTACACGATAGCGATGAAGCGCCCGGATATATTTCCTGTGCGTCTGATTCTTTTCGCATTTATGCTTCTGAAGAGATGCTTAAACTGAGTACCGAATGCCGGGGATTTTTATTATTCCTGGAACAGATCCGCGTTCTGAATTGCGAAACTCGGGAAATTGTTATTGAGCGCTTAATGGAGTTGGATTCACCTGAAATTGAACTGGATGATCTGAAATGGGTTGTAATGATGGTTCTGTTTAATTTGCCGGGTGGTGAAAATGCCTGTCACCAAATGGAAGAGTTGATGTCAGAATCTGAACCGTTGACGCTCCAGTAACAAAGTTCTGATATCGGCCTCATGAGTAAAATCGACACTACACTGTTTTCAGCACAGGAACACGCTCTGGATAAAGAATACCGTCTTTGTCCAGAGTGCGGCGGTACCTTGGTATTACGCCGAAGTAAACATGGCTTGTTTCTGGGTTGCGAAAACTATCCTTCCTGTCAGTACATGCGTCCCTTGCAACAGCAGAATGTGCAGATAGAAAAAACTCTCGAAAATTCAGAATGTCCGGAATGTGGCAAACCATTAGCGATCAAAAAAGGTCGCTTTGGTTTATTTATTGGTTGCACTGCCTATCCAGCGTGTTCGCATATTGAAGCGAATAATCCAGTGGTGGAAGAGGCGTCCACTTTGCCCCATTGCCCAGCTTGTTATCTTGGACAATTACAGGCAAAAACGTCGCGATATGGAAAAACGTTTTATGCGTGCAGCAACTATCCTAAATGCAAATATGCAGTCAATGACAAGCCTGTATCTCATCCGTGTCCGATTTGTGGTTCTGCTATATTAGTAGAAAAACGTACCCGGCAAGGCGTGCGTTTTTGTTGTCCGCAAAAGGGCTGTACCTATAGCTGTGAATCACTATAATGCGACTCACTATCAATTAGTAACTCGAAGCAAGGAAGAACTTCTCATGTCTAATCCATTTGTAGCGATCCTGATGGGCTCAGATTCCGATTTCCCGGTCATGCAGTCCACTATCGATGTTTTGAAATCATTCGATATCCGCTATGAGGTAAAAGTGACATCAGCTCACCGTACTCCAGCGGCAACACATGCTTATGTTACAGATGCGGAGGCGCGAGGCTGCAAAGTCTTTATTTGTGCTGCGGGTTTGGCTGCTCACTTGGCAGGCGCGGTTGCCGGTATCACGACTCGTGCTGTCATTGGTGTTCCGATTGACGGTGGTCCGCTGAAAGGAATGGATGCATTGCTTTCTACCGTTCAGATGCCAGGCGGTGTTCCTGTAGCAACTGTTGCTATTGGTAAGGCAGGAGCAAAAAATGCCGGTTATCTGGCTGCCCAGATCCTGGCGGTAGCGGATGATGCATTAGCGGCGAAAGTGAAAGCTGAACGTCAGAAAAATGCCGAAGAAGTTATGGCGAAAGATGCTGCGCTACAGGCCCAGCTGAAATAACCAGGAAGGAAGGCGACGCAAGTCGCCTTTATATTAATGACCGACGATCTACACAAAGCATGTGAAGTACTACGCTCCGGTGGCGTGATAGCTTATGCTACCGAAGCTGTTTTTGGATTGGGCTGTGATCCGGATAACGAAGCCGCAGTTCAGAAATTATTAGAAATCAAACAAAGACCAATAGAAAAAGGATTGATCCTGATTGCGGCAAGCTGGGAGCAAGTCCTCCCGTATCTTGACGTCAGTAATTTGAGCAACGAACAGTTACACCGGGCGTTTATCAGCTGGCCTGGTCCCTATACCTGGGTTTTTCCTGCCAAACGCTCAACACCGAAATGGCTGACCGGGCAATTCGACTCTTTGGCTGTGAGGATCAGTGCACATCCGCAAGTACAGGCGCTTTGCCGGTTATACGGTAAGCCGATGGTATCTACCAGCGCAAATCTGACTTCACTACTACCTTGCCGAACAACAGAAGAGGTTCGCCTGCAGCTCGCAAGCAGAATAGACTATATATTACCTGGAATCGTTGGAACGCAAACCAATCCGTCTGAAATCCGCGATGTGATCACCAATCAGTTATTCCGGGCGGGTTGATTAGCTCTGCCGTTGTGATTCCGTTAATAATAAAGAGGCACTCCATGGATCGTTATGCTGTTTTCGGTAATCCGATTAATCATAGTAAGTCACCCTTCATTCATACTTTATTCGCCCGTCAGACACAACAACAGCTGACCTATGAGAAAATCGAGGCGCCAGTTGATGACTTTGTCGGTTCTATCCGTCGTTTCTTTGCAGAGGGCGGAAAGGGGGCGAATGTTACCGTGCCATTCAAAGAACAAGCTTTTCAGCTAGTAGATCAATTGTCTCCACGTGCGAAACTTGCTGGTGCTGTAAACACATTAAAGTTAACAGATGATGGTCTTTTACTGGGTGATAACACTGACGGTGCTGGTTTGGTTCAGGATCTTAAATATCATCTGGAAGAACTTACCGGGAAAAAAATCCTGTTACTGGGTGCTGGTGGTGCTTGCCGTGGTGTAATGGGACCATTACTGGAACAACACCCCTCCGAAATCGTTATTGCTAACCGGACTGCAGCCAAAGCAGAGCAACTGGCTCAAGAATTCTCTGCTATGGGAAAAGTGAGAGCCAGTCAATTTGCAGAACTTAATGAAGCATTCGATCTGATTATCAATGGCACATCCGCAAGTTTAGCGGGAGCAATGCCGGATATTCCCGAAGCCGTGATCGGTTCAGCGACTGTTACTTACGATATGATGTATGGCAGCAAAGAAACGGTATTTAATCTCTGGGCTAAAGAACACGGCGCGATTAAAACGATAGATGGTCTAGGAATGCTGGTTTGCCAGGCGGCAGAGAGTTTTGCTGTATGGCGCGGAATTCGCCCCGGCACACGACAGGTCATCCGTGAATTACGGCGTAATCTAACCGGGGCGTAATCATTATCTATACAGCTCTGCCAAAAATTCGTTTTTCAATAAAACATAATTAGCTGAAGACTGAACAAAGAACGCCCGTTCATCTTCAGTTAATGCTCTGCCTTGCTTAACCGGATTGCCTACATAAATATAGCCAGAAGCTAAGCGTTTGCGCGGAGGAACAACTGCTCCCGCCGCCACGATCACATCAGATTCAACAATGGCGCCATCAAGAATAATCGCCCCCATACCAACTAATACCCGGTCATGGATGACACAGCCATGCAATACAGCTTTATGTCCAATCGTGACATCATCGCCAATAATTAATGGGCAACCGTCCGGACTCTTTTCGGTGCTCCGATTTACATGCAATACCGAACCATCCTGTACATTACTGCGTGCACCAATAGTAATGAAGTTCACATCCCCACGGACAACAGCCATTGGCCAGATACTGGTATTGTCAGCTAAACGGACATCACCAATTACACAGCTTTGTGGATCAATATAAACATCATCACCTAATTGCGGAGCGATACCCCGATAACTACGAATAGAAGACACAATAAGTCCTATTTTTGAACAGATGTGGATAACAGTGTTTATATCTTGGAATAAAACCGGAGCAAGGTGTAGATAAATAATTAGTTTAAAAAAAACAGTAAAAAAGAGTTGATCAAAAAACTTTGCTCCCTATAAT